>JGI24141J26756_1000215_pt1 | contig 16599 bp, 10 predicted proteins | sample BarGraIncu00421A_FD_26756 | JGI IMG/M metagenome (IMG submission 26756) | reverse complement strand
TCCCCAGCCATCGAGTATCATAAGTAGTGTTTTTTTATTCTTCATCAGCATATACTAAATAATTATGAAACAAAAATTAAGTACCCTTGTTCGAGGTACCAATCCGGCGACAAATTTAGTTAAAAAAGGCAAATTCGGATATAATATATATTTGAAATAGCAAACCACCGCTTCATCTGCCAGTGGCGGATGACACCACTCCTCCTAAAAGAGGGGAAAGTGAAGATAATCAATATATTAACTCTCTCCTCCTTTTGAAGGAGAGCCTGCCCCGCTTAGGCGGGGAGTACCCCGACGTTTCGTCGGGGGGAGGTGGTTGGCTTTTAATTAGCCTATTACGCTCCCAATCGCACTATATGATCAGTATTACTTATTCAGCGGTTTTATCGGTTCTACCTTAATATTATAGTTTTTATCAGGGCAGGTCTTTTCATGCGGGATATCCTTCCCTACATAATTATTCCACTCTCCCTGTGTCATGTTTCGTGATACTATATTACAGATATCACTAACCAGGTAGTCAACATGTGAAGGTCTGCCTCTAAGATTATTTATTCCACCTGATTCACCTGATATAATCATCTGTCCATCGGGGCTGAAACGCATTACCAGGACAAATCCTTCATTATCGTTAAGAGTTACCGGAGGTTCCGAAAGATCGACAGTATCCTTAAGATTAAATATTTTAATCTTTTTGTCATTACCTGCAGTTGCCATTTGTTTTAAAGTCGTATTAAACTGAATATCATTAACCTGGCCCATATGAGCTTTCACCTCGGAAATCTTTTTATGAAGATTAATATCCCATAATTCAACATCACCATTCATGTCGCCAAGAGCGAGAAGATTGCTTCCGGGATAAAATTTAATCACTTTAATATTTTTCCCTGCTGTCTCAATTTTGAAATTATCGGAATTGCGTTCAGGATTCCATACAACAACATTTCCATCGGTGCTGATACCTGCCAGGTAATTCCCTCTGGAAGATATGTCTATTGATGTTATTTCCATCGATCCGGTAGTGACGTTGGTGCTTGTTCTGGCAGCAATATCCCACTTCAGAACTTTACCATCAAGAGCTGCCGAATAGAGGTATTTCCCATCATATGAAAAGATTAGCGATTTAATTCCCTTCTTATGACCTGTCATCTCATATCCGATATTGTTCCCTTTTAAAGGGATCATCCTTATTGTTGCATTTGTGCTTCCACATGCCAGCCATGAAGCATCAGGGCTTACAGCCAGAACATCTATGATATCACTTCCTGAATAAACTACCTGAAGAGTCTGTTCTTTTCTGTCAAGCGACCATTTGAGCACTTTCCCATCATCGCCGGAAGTAAAAAATTCATTTTTTCCCGGAATAAACGCGAGGCTTTTAATATCTGCATTATGACCTATGAACGATCGGTAGTTAATAGTACCGTATTGAAGTGCAACGTTATATAAACCGGCATATATATCTGCATCATTATCAGGTCCTCTGTTCGTTTTATTAAAGAGATAAGCCTGATACGCCAGAAGGGTTTGAAGGTCCTTTTCCCCTGTCAGTTGTAACGATTTGATTGCCATCGACTTTCCGATTGAGAGCATTCTCAGACGCTGGGCTTCATTTCTCTGTTCAATTGCTGTCTTTGTAGTTTTATCAGCTCTAAGGATGTCCTTTTTAGCATTTTCTGACTGTTCAACTGCAATATTTTTTTGATAGAGAGCTTCCTTAGCATCTTTTTCAGCAAAAGATTTCTGAATATCTGATACAATCTTCTGTTCCCTTGCCTCCTGTGCATACCTAATGGCGAGTGCCGCAGTCGAATCTGCAGCAGTCTTCTGCTTTTCTGCAAGAAGAATCTGTCTTTCCGTAGTTTTCTTTCTCACAAATGTAAAGAGTATTAATCCCATTGCGAGAACANAAACAATACCGAGAGTAATTGCCATTAGTCTTATTCTCTTTACTTTTCTTTTCTGAAGCCTGATCTTGTTTTGTTCCTCTTCAAGATATGCCTTTTCGCTGGTCCTCAGGTAAACCATCGCTCGTTCAAAGGCAGGATTATATTGTACGGCCCAGGCAAGTGTTGGTTTATTCTTGTCACGCCAGTTGATTGCAAGATTCAGATCCGGAGGTNTNTATAAGCTTGTCTTACCCTGTTGATACAGAGCGGATGCTTCTGATANCCCCTGATATATCTGCATTGATGTAGCTTCCACATTGACCCAATCTCTGAGACGGTCCCATGAACGGATAAAACTGTCGTTATACAGGTCAATAACAGAGCTTTCGCTAAGGCTCACATCCTGTGAAGGCAAGACAAAGGCTCTTTCCGGACTTCTGAATTTTTCAACCTCATTTATTAGCTCTTCAGTCGTACACCCTGCGATTGTTCTTATTGTTTCAATATCTGAAGGATGTCGTACTCCTTTATTATCAGAACCTTTTCTGGTAATTGCTTTGAACATTATCTCGCAAATCTCTTTCCCGTGCTGGTTTAACTCTTCAAAAGCCTCATCAGCATGGACCGATATAGCTTTGCGCATTGTACCAATTGCCTCATAGTCAGTTTTGTTTATTGGCCTGTCAGGTTCATCAAGTTTCTGCCAGTGACTCCATGTCCTCATAAGAGCATGCTCCAAAACAGGAAGCTGATCCACCCTGTCGCCTACTTCATTAAGAATCTCTTCGACAAGTATTGGGTCAATAGTGGCTCCTGAAAAATTCACTGGTCCCTCAATAACCTCCCTGTAATTTTCAGTTCCCATATTTGGAACAAGGTAATTGCTGTTATTGATGATTTTTGTAAGGCCCTGATAATGTGAACATTCACTAATGTATTCAGAGCGCATTGCAACAATAATATAAACATTTAAGACAGGCCTGTTGATTGTGTTAACTATAAAATCCACAAACTTTGCCGAAGGCGTTTGAGAGAGTCCTGTTTTCGCAGTAGAACCATATCTGAACAGATCTTCAAACTGGTCAATGACAAGAAGAACTTTATCATCAGTTTTTATCATATTGTCGCCGAAAACAGAAGCTAAATCATCAGAATTATGATGAATATCCGGGAGAATTTTATTTCCATCACTTTTATCATGTACCGTATTCGATATACTTTCTGATAAAGCAAGCTCCAGATTTCCGGTTGGGTTGTTCCCGGGTCTGAAAGAAATAATCTTCATAAGTGATGATTCCCCGGTTTTTAAATTTCTTATTTTGGGCAGAACTCCACAATTAATCAATGAAGATTTGCCGTTTCCCGAAGCACCTAAAACAGCGACGTACCTGTTTTTCAGCAATTTCCCAATGACCTCCTCGCTTTCAACTTCCCGTCCGAAGAACAGGTCGCTATCATCAGGAGCAAAGGGCCTTAATCCGGGAAAAGGATTGAATTCTTTAAAGCTTATTTTTTTCTTCATCTTTTCAAACTTAAGTTCAACCGTGCCGGTTCGATTTATTCCTCATGATTCTCGATATATTTCAAAATCTCAAATGATTTTTCAGGGAACTGAAAATGATAATCTTCGATTGCTGTCAACGGTAAAACATAATAAGAGAGGTTGTTACTGATCTTAGACTTGAGAGTCAGCCTGTCTATATTATCTTTATCAAATATACGTACTTCATTATTTGTCTTTTCACCGGATAATGGCCAAATTATACAGCCTTCGTTAAGCAGCAACCCGTATTCTGTTTCAAAGTTTTTTATATACTTCATTGCTGCGGCCAGAGACAACAGATCATCTTCCTGAATTATTCCAAAACATTCTGAAAGAAACTGCACCTTTCTGAAAAGTAATTCTTCTTCATCAGTCGGACCAAAAATTATTTTATCCAGTCGCTTTCTTGATAATTCAGTTATCCTTTGGGAGGTTGACCTGTATAGTTTGTGGTTTGAGCGTGCAATGAGGTTTGCTGCCTCTTCCTGAATTATTCCTTCCGGACTGAAGAGAAGGGCGGTTACAGATTCAGCCATTTCATCACCTTCAATACTTGATATACTTCTTAATGCGCAGGCTTTGGTCCATAAACTAACGAGATTATAATCACGGTTAATTATATCTTCCTGAAGTTTCTTATAACCGGGGATTTCACCAGGAAAGAAGTTGTACAGATTTTTAAGTTTATCCTCATCCCTGACGGTGTCAAGAAGTGAAATTAATTTCGGTTTTACAGAATCATCAACTATAACGTTTATCATTTCAAGAGCATAATTGACACTCTCAACTGTTTCAACGCTGAGTTTCTCTCTTATCCTGGTTATAGCATCTGAATTATAAGTGATTGTCAGCACATTAAAAAGAAACTTTTCCCACCGTGCTATTTCTTTGTTCACTTCTTCTAAAAGAAGATTATCATTACTCTTTCCAAGACAGATTTTTGCTGAAAGATTCCAGGTAATTAATCCTATAACTTCAGATGTTAATTGATGAAGAAAGTCCTTATTCTCCTCAGATGGCTTGAATCCACAGGCAATAAGATATTTAACAGCGATTTCTTTTAGTTGTCTGGAATTTGACTTTAACCGTGAAAAAAGGAATCCAACACCCTCCTTTGAACATATTTCCCCTAAAAGTCTAAGGATTGTTTTGCTTGTACTGGCATCTCCTGACGTGACAAGGTAAAACCTGAATAATTCATCTTCTGCATCTTTGCCAAAGGACCTCAGAACTGAATAAGCATCTATTTCCAATCCATGAATATTCAGGCAACCACAAACTTCAGATAATAAGTCCGAAAGTTTGAATTTTCCAATCATATAAATTGCCAGCTTTTTTGATTCAATTGAGTTATCTCTCAGAAGCCGAAGTATTAAAGTAGTCTGAGGCCTTCTGGTCCCGGCGAGGATTTTATTAGCTCCATTGATCTTCTCATCCTCAGATGTAGAAGAGGTTGAATACTTTTCAAGAATCTCGACTACTTCAATTGAGTGCTGACGGACTATTTCCTCAAGACCGGAATTGATTGCGGCTTTTTTCAGGAGAGGTAAAAGGTTTATATCTTTTTTAGAGTGAGCCTGATCGATTAATTTTTCAAAATACCATTTGTTCCTGATTTTGTCTAAAACCGAATAATCCCCGGAGATAAGACTGAAATAATCTGTCCTGAAGTGCATGTAAGCAGAAAACCTGCTTTTTAAGATTTCAGGTACTTCTGAAATAACATTTTCTGATCCTGAATGACCTTCTTTTTCAGCTTCATTTAATATGGCTTTTCTGTACTCTGTGTATACTCTGAAAGCAACAATTACCAATATTATGGTAATTAAAAACAGAACCAGGGAAAAGTGAATAAGCTTAATAAAACTGAAAACACCTAGAAATGTCAGGATAAGGCCCGAAGCAAAAGTTGAAATTTCATTTATTGTGCTCATGGTTAGTGACCTGATGCCGGGTTTTGCTCCTTCACCGATCGTCTGACAGATGACTTTCAATAAAGGAAAATCTACAGAATCTCTAAGAGATTTTGAGAAGAATCTGCTAAATACAAGCAATAGAAAGAAAAGTAAAAATCCGATTGTTGATTCAGGAGTGTAACCTATTAACAATCCAAATACAATGGACATTACAGTAAACAAAGCAATAATTACCGGGGAAACTATCAGACATGTCCGAAGTCCATAGTTATGAAGAACATAGGTAAAGACCACAAGTTTTACAAACAGGGTGAAAATCATTGTACTGCCTATAAAAAAGGCGAGGAATCTGGCCATATCTGCAGCAACCGGATATTGTTCCTTTGTGACTGCCATGAATAAATACTGAACAAAAAATAAAGCTACGATGGAGAGAGCTACAAAAATGACTATAATTCTGATGTATGGATCTTCCCGGAAAAAAATAAAAAGAGATTTTTTCGATTCGCTTTTTTCAGTATATCTTTCAACAATCATTTCTATCGGTCTGATGTGTTTCCCTATCCTGATCTGGATAATTGTCGCAACAAAAACAGAGGTTGCACTGAGAAAGAAAATGTTGTTTAATTGAAATTTAAAAGATAGTAAGACCGGGATCGCAAAAGAGATAATAATTACCCCGATTATAAGACCTGCATCAATGAAACGGAATATTCTTTTTCCCCCTCTGAAGTTAAATAACCGGTCTGCTGTTCCCCAAAAACCGAGCAAAGCCATGATATTCAGAGGTCCAAGCATAATAAATACAATGAAAATCATCAGTTTTGCTGGAGAAAGAATCAATATAGACCAGGCGATAAATGTCAGAGTTGTGATGACAGAGAGATTAACAATAGCAAAGTTCCTGAATTGCATTCTTGTCTGGAACCAGGAATAAAGTGATATAAGTATAATGCCGGTGAGCCCGGAAACAACATATCCCCGTGCCATCATTTTTTCATTAAAAGCCGAGAGGAGAAGAGAGTGTGCCGTAATATCAAAAGCTCCGAAAAAGATACCCAGAAAAACCGATTGTGTGAGAAGCATTGATACCGTGGACTTCTCTCCTGTTTCAATTCCAGGGAGAGCAAAAAAATTGTCTCTCATAATATTGCCCCGTTACAAATAATAACTTACTAAAGTAATAATTAAAATTAAGAAACAGGTCGGTTCATCGTTATTTGAACTAATAAAATTGATCTCAACAAATGTCACTTCCGGGAATATAGTTCATTTACATAGTGTGGAAAATTTCAGATTCTCAGTCTCGATTTGACAAGTAAATGCAACTGATTGATATCTAGATTATTTCCCTTCATAGTTATTTCGGACCGGCCATACCATTTTTCACGATCTGAAAGTTTTTCCTCAATAAAGCTCTGAAGCCTCCGCGTATCTAAATCCTTTATTAATGGCCTTTCACCATTTGATTCCGAAAGACGGCTTTTCAGCTGTTCCGGAGTCATTTTCAGGTATAGTGTCAGACCCGTTTTAAGCATGTAATCCATATTATCACTGTGGCATGGAGTTCCTCCCCCTGTTGAAATTACAGTATTTGTCTCAGCTTTAAAGTCTTTCAGTAATCCTGATTCAACATTCCGGAAATAGTCTTCGCCATTTTGCGAAAAAATTTCCGGAATCGTTTTACCGGTATGTTCTTCAATTTTACCATCGAGATCTACAAAAGACCAACCAAGGAGAGAGGCCAGTTCTTTTCCTGCGGTTGTTTTACCGCTTCCCATGAAACCAATTATATAGATAATGTGGCTATCGATCATCACAACTCAAGCTTCATCTGTGCCGGATCTTCGTGGATGGCAGGTTGCTGAGGCTCTTCATCTGCATTTTCTTCCTTTATTACCCCAACCTCCCTTTTAATAACAGGCTCAATTTCCTGGATATTTTCAACCATATAACTGGTCATCCTTTTCCCTTTTGCCTTGTAGCTCTTCACACCAATAAATTCTGCAACTTCGATTATCTCATTTTCCCTGGCCTTATGCTTACCTCCGAAAGAAATCTCAAAACGAGGATACTCAACTTCTGTGAGGCTGATAAGTTTTGATTCGACGTTTTCATTTATGAAACATTGTGGTTTCTCCGACTCTTCAAGTGTGAACCGTTTCAAATAATAATACTTCTGCTCGGCATCCCAGTAAATAACTGAATAGACTTTCCCGGCTCTGAACTTTTCAATTATCAGTATGTTGTCTTCAAAATGGTTCGACAGGTCAAATCCTGCTATTCTGAAAAACCCGTTTTTAGTAATAACAAGTATCTTATCATCAGCGCTGAACTCACCAAGGAAAATTCCTCTGGAGTCAACATTAAGTCTGAATACGGCATCGTCAAACCAGATCTTTCGACCACCAAGGGTTGAAAGGCCCTTTTCTTTCAGACTTATTTTATGGACAGCATTTTTTGTAAGAATGTTGCCCATAGATGATTTTCCTTTTATGTTCATCTGTCCGAAATCAAATTCGAACATAAGTTTTTTCAGCCTGGCTTTAGGTTTGTGATGTACGTTAATTACTTCTGCCTCACCATTCGGGTTTGCACTCAGGTAAACAATTTTTGAACCTGGAGTGCCCCTTGTAAGATTATATTCTTTGTCGCGAGTAAGACCTGATATCGAGCATCTTTTTGCAAGTAATGATCCGTTCTTACCATCCTGATAAACAATATTGTAAATAGTGCGCTCATCATTCTTTAGAAAGATCTGTGCATAAAGAATATCATTCCCCACGAATACCTTATCAGCTACTTTTGTAATCAGATATACTCCATCCTTCCTGATTACAATAACATCATCAATATCAGAACAGTCGCTTACAAATTCATCTTTCTTCAGACCGGTTCCTATAAATCCCTCTTTATAATTAATATAAAGTTTGGCATTATTGGCCACAACTTTAGTAGCCTCAATCGTATCAAAATTCCTGAGTTCTGTTTTTCTTTCCCTTCCTTTACCATACTTTTTCTTTATTTGTCTGAAATAGTTGATAGTGAATGGGATGATATTTTTAAGATGATTTTTAACTTCTTCAATCTCGATCTCAATTCCTTTAATATGTTCGTCGGCTTTTTTTACATCAAATCTTGAGATCCTCTTGATCTTTATTTCAGTAAGCTGTATTATGTCCTCTCTTGTTACATCCCTGTATAAAAGTTTTTTGAACGGATCAAGCCCTTTGTCAATTGCTGTTAAAACCGCCTCCCATGTTTCACACTCTTCGATATCGTGATAAATCCTCTCCTCAATAAATATTTTCTCGAGAGACGACATATGCCAGTCTTCATTGAGTTCACCAAGCCTGATCTCCAGTTCAGCTTTAAGAAGTTCCACTGTTCTGTCTGCTGAATGCTTCAAAATAGTACTGACTCCCATAAACGAGGGTTTGTCATCTACTATAACGCAGGTATTTGGCGAAATGGAATATTCACAATCTGTAAGCGCATAAAGAGCATCGATTGTCATATCGGGAGAAACTCCGGGGAGTAAATGAATAACAATTTCGACATTTGCCGATGTATTATCATCTATCTTCCTGATTTTGATTTTCCCCTTTTCGTTCGCCTTAATAATGGATTCGATCAGGGAGGTTGTAGTTTTACCGAAGGGTATTTCGGTTATTACGAGTTCCTTTTTATCGACCTTTTCAATCTTTGCTCTTACCTTTATTGCTCCTCCCCGCTGGCCATCATTATACTTTGAGACATCAACCAATCCTCCAGTTGGAAAATCAGGATAAATAACGAAATCATTCCCCTGAAGGTAATCAATTGAAGCATCAATAAGTTCATTGAAATTATGAGGCAGTATTTTTGATGCAAGCCCGACTGCTATTCCTTCACCACCCTGAGCCAGAAGCAATGGAAACTTTACAGGAAGAGTGACCGGTTCTTTATTGCGGCCGTCGTATGAGAGTTTCCATTCTGTTGTCTTATGGTTAAATACTACCTCAAGGGCAAATTTTGAAAGACGTGATTCAATATACCTGGGAGCTGCAGCGCCATCACCGGTCAGCAGGTTACCCCAGTTACCTTGCATATCTGCCAGAAGTTCTTTTTGGCCAAGTTGAACCAGAGCATCACCAATTGATGCATCACCGTGAGGATGGAACTGCATTGTATGTCCGATGATGTTGGCTACTTTATTGTAACGGCCATCATCCATTCTCTTCATTGAATGAAGTATGCGGCGTTGAACAGGCTTCAGACCATCGTGAAGGTGTGGCACGGCTCTTTCGAGAATAACATAAGATGCATAATCGAGGAACCAGTCCTGATACATGCCTGATAGAGCAGTTACTGAATGAAGAGCAGCCGGTCCTGAGGGACCTGCGGTATCGCCTTCTGTCTTTATAATATCAAGTTCTTCTTCTTCCATAAATAAACCAGGACTTCCTAACTCTAATTCAGTGGTTTTTCCTCGTCAACTATATCTTCTTCAATTCTGAGATTATCAATTATAAAATCCTGCCTGTCGGGGGTATTCTTACCCATAAAGAATTCAAGAAAACCATTGATTGAGTCGTTTTTCTTCATTCTGACAGGTTCAAGTCTCATATCCTTTCCGATGAAGTGTTTGAATTCATCCGGAGATATCTCTCCTAATCCTTTAAAACGGGTCATTTCGGGATTTGGTCCCAATGCCTTAACAGCCTTTGCTTTCTCATCGGGAGAATAACAATATCTTGTTTCCTTCTTATTCCTAACCCTGAAGAGCGGTGTCTGGAGAATATACACATGTCCTTTCCTNACCAGNTCNGGAAAAAACTGAAGAAAAAATGTGAGCAGAAGAAGTCGTATGTGCATACCGTCGACGTCTGCATCTGTTGCAACTACAACATTATTATATCTCAGGTTCTCGATACCGTCTTCGATATTAAGGGCAGCCNGGAGAAGGTTAAACTCCTCATTTTCATACACAATCTTTTTAGTCAGACCGAAGGAGTTTAATGGTTTTCCACGCAGACTGAAGACAGCCTGTGTCTCCACATTTCTCGATTTTGTAATCGAACCGCTTGCCGAGTCACCTTCAGTTATAAAAAGTGTTGAATCAAGTTTATTAGAATCATTTGTATTATAATGTATACGACAGTCCCTCAGCTTCTTATTATGCAGACTCACTTTCTTTGCTCTGTCCCTTGCCAGTTTCTGAATGGATGAAATTGCTTTTCTTTCCTTCTCAGAGTCCTGGATCTTTTTCAGAATTATCCTGGCTGTTTCCGGATTCTTATGAAGGAAATCGTCGAGCTGTTTCTTTATGAACTCGGTGATAAAGTTTCTGACAGAAGGCCCTTCCGGTCCCATATCTTTCGATCCCAGTTTTGTCTTGGTCTGTGATTCAAAGATTGGTTCTTCAACTTTTATACTGATGGCGGCAATTATTGAGGATCGTATGTCGGAAGGATCGTAATCCTTCTTATAGAAATCCCTGATAGTCTTAACGATCGCTTCTCTGAAAACCAGGAGATGAGTACCTCCCTGAGTTGTATTCTGTCCATTTACAAAACTGTAATAATCTTCTCCGTATTGCAATCCATGGGTAAAAGCTATCTCAATATCCTCACCTGTAAGATGAATGATTGGATAGAGACCCTCTTTGCTCATATTCTCATTAAGTAAGTCAACAAGACCGTTGCGAGATAAGAACTTATTTCCGTTAAAATTTATTACAAGACCGGCATTCAGGTATACATTGTTTTTCAACATTGTATCTACATATTCCGATATATAATAGTAGTTGCCGAACATCTCCTCATCGGGCTGGAATATCACCTCAACTCCATTCTCTTCATTTGTGGATTCGAGCGGGTTGTCTCTGACGGTTCTCCCATGTTCAAACTCACTGACTTTAAGCTGACCATCGCGAATAGACCTTATTACAAATTTACTGGATAAGGCATTCACAGCTTTTACTCCGACCCCGTTGAGACCTACTGATTTTTTGAAAGCTTTAGAATCGTATTTTGCACCTGTGTTCATTTTTGAGACGGCATCAAGTACCTTCCCAAGGGGTATTCCTCTGCCATAATCACGTACTCTGACCTCCTTACCGTTAATAGAGACATCTATTTTTTTGCCATACCCCATCATATACTCATCGAGGGCATTATCCATAACCTCTTTGAGCAGAACATAAACGCCGTCATCCTGAGAAGAACCATCACCAAGCTTTCCTATATACATTCCGGGCCTCAGACGGATATGCTCTCTCCATTCAAGGGTTTTTATGTGTTCTTCTGAATATCCAACTGACATTTTGCAGAATTTTGCGCAAATATAACTAATTACAGGAGGTGTTTTTTGTCAATTTTTCAACAATTGAACTGATTTATATCAGGCTAGTTGCTGCAATGAGGCTGTATCTAAAATATTTAGCTGATTAAATGACAATTACAATTTCACTAAAAATGTTCATAAATGACAACAAAATCGTCCCTTTGTGAACCTTTGTGAAAACCTTGGTGTGCCTTTGTGGTAAAATAAATCCATATAACCACAAAGGATCACTAAGTATGTCTCAAAGGAACACTAAGGATTGTTTTATGAAGTGAGACCAGCATTTTTCCTTAAGTCATCAACTGCTTTATCTTTCTTATTATTCTGAAGCATCATGAACAGATAGACGGGGATCCCCAGCAGCATTAAAATAAATCCATACATGACTACTGTTGCACCTGTTCCGTAAATAGCATAGATAGAATAACCGAAAGCAAGCAGTGCAAAAAACGAATTCTTTAGAAAACTGAAAATATTAAATTCTGAAGGACGGTTCTTCAGGAGAATTATATCAGCTGCGGCTGAAAAAGCATAGGCCGGTAAAAATGCCAGTGTTGCGAGCAGCAACATAAAATTGAACGCTGAGTTCAATGTACCCATATAGTTTAAAACCAAAAGAACATTGGCAGCCAAAGCGCTTATAANNAGAGANTTAACCGGGGTCAGAAATTTTGGATGTATTTTGCCAAAAACCTCAGGAAACAATTTATCCTGTGAAGCTCCAAATGCGCTTCTGGCAGTGGTCAGAATCCAGCCTGAGGAAGCACCAAGAGCTGAGATTATAGCACCGATAGCAATAAAATTTCCCCCCCAGGTTCCTCCTGTTGCTGCATTGATAATGTCGGCAAGAGGAGCGTTTGATTTAGCAAGAGTTGCCTGATCAAGGACTCCCATTCCTACTACTGAAACAACAATATAGACCACAGCAGCCAGCAGAGTTCCATAAATTGTACTTTTCCTGATGTTCTGATGAGGGTTTTTAATTTCCCCTGCAGGTATGGTTGCACTCTCAATTCCAACAAAAGCCCAGAGGGCAATGGCTATCGCGGCAGGTAAGGTATTCATACCTGAAACTTTCGCACTTGAAACAGTGCTGAGCATTGAAGGATTAAAGTGGAGAGCTGCAATTACAACAAAGACTACCAGTGCACCAACTTTTAGTACTGTGGTTACAACACTAACCCTGCCTGCACCCTTAACACCTAAAATATTTATAAAAGTAAAAACCCACAATACTCCGGAAGTAATCAGAAAAGCTAAAACCGGGGTGGCGGTAGCAGGAACAAAATATGTAAAATAAAGCATGAAGGCCGTTATAATTGCTGCATTTCCGACCCATGCACCTATCCAATATGTCCATGCGATCAGGAATCCTGCAAAATCCCCGAAAGCTGCCCTTGTATACACAATGGGCCCCCCTGTTCTTGGCAGAGCCGTACCCAGACTGGCAAAACTTAATGCAAGAAGCAATGAACCAAGAGCTGTAATGACCCAGGCAATAATAGCGGTTTTAGGATTTGAAGCGGCAGCTAATGATGCTGCAGATGTAAAGATACCTGAACCTATACAGTTTCCAACAACAATCGCCACCGCGGCTGTCAGACCAAGTTCCCGCTTTAACTCGAGGTTACCCTGACTATTGGTCTCTTTATTCTTTCCCATAGATTCTTTTATAATTATTGCTTTACCAAATATTCTGCCCTAAGTAAATCAAAATAATATTCAGAAATCCGTTTGATATAACATATCTGACTTTTAAATTCTCATCTTAATCTAAAATTCCCATTTGTTTCATAAGAAATACTGCATTCATCTTTTGAGTGATGCCATCCTGAATCTTGTAATCAAATCTAATATTTTCACCATTGATTTCAATTTCAAAACATTTATTGATTATCACACCCGGGTGATCAGACTCCATATTCCCGAGTGAAGTGTCGTGTGTTGCAATTAAACCTGTCCCACCGTATTCAACCATCCTCTGAAGAAATAGTTTTGACCCGGTACTTTTATCTGCTGAATTAGTGCCCTTAAGAATTTCGTCGAGGATAAAAAATACCGGCTCCCCTTTTTCAATTCTGGATTTCAGTGTATTAAGTCTTCTGAGTTCAGCATAAAAAGTATGATTCGTTATCAGAGAGTGAGTCTGTTGTACGCATACTGGTAAAGAGTTTTACAGGAACGAAATTCATTTCCGTAGCACAAACTGGTGCCCCAATCATTCCAAGAATATAGTTAACCGCAACGGTCCTTAAAAATGTGCTTTTCCCTAGTATTATGAATAGCATTGGTTTTTTTAAAACCCATTGCTATATAAAGAAGGTTGGTGAGAAAAATAATTACAAAAACAGAATATGGCATTATACCTGTTAATCCGAGTAGAAGAGAAACAGCTGCAAAAGTCGGAAGGGAAAAAATCAGGAACCGTTTAAATGATGATGACTTTATTACGGTTCTTTCTTCCATCCATTTCAGCAAACCTGATATTTCACTCTTTTCCAGAGGTGTCTTCATCCCGGCTGCCATAAATTCNTGTCTCCATTTATCTATTGAAGCCAGTTCTCTTATTGCTTCCTGGCGAGGCAATAACTCGTTAGAAAGTGTGAAAGGGTCTGACAACCAGCTTGCAAGTATATCCCTTCCATAATCTGTTACAGTTCTGTTAATGAATTGAAAAAGAGAAGAAGCACCAAAGAGATCCACATCAAAAGAAAAATCATGCCTGATATCTGTATATGAACTGCCTGCTTCGAATGCAGACAGATCACCTGAAAGAGCATTTGCTTCATTTTGATTTATAGAAACAAGGTTACTTAAAAATTCTTTCCGTCCCGAGTGAATGGAAAAGAGTTTCAATAGATAGAGAAACAGGACAGTTAATAGCCCGATAAGTATAATCCCGGAAGCGATATTTTTTAAAAACCCGGTCCAGATCAGGATTATCCCCCCAAAAAATGTAATAAATCTTAAAAATGAAAGAATTATCAGGATCTTTTCTTCCTTCTTTTCAAGAGTCCTGTATGATGTTGCAGAACCGAGATATCTTTCTTTCAACTTTTCTTTATTCATGCAATCAGTTAATTAGGGCAACAATTTTGAACTGACTTCTGCTGTTATAAAGATCAGCACCTGTCTGATCAAAATTCCATGTCCATTCTTCGCTCAACCGACAAGCGGGAAGATCCGTCACCAATGTAGGAATTGTTTTAATATCACCAATCCTGCTCGTGATAACCTCAGCATAATCTGAAATAAGAACCGATCTGTTCCTCATTAGAAAATCAATATGTTTCTTCTGTATTTCAGCTCTGAACAGATTAAAATCCTTTTCTTTAATTAATGATCTCTTTTTAATAAAATCTAACGGTAATGATTCAAGTTGTGTAAGAATATTCAGCGATATTATCATCCCTGTGTCAAAATCAGGTTTAAATTCAGGCACATTAATATTCTCCAGAGACCTTAGCTTGTTGAAGAAACCATATTTTCTTCCTTTTTGCCATACCTCCTCAATTAATCCTCCTGTTACATCCTGTTCTATTAATTCAACATTTTTAAACCTTTTGACCTGGTTTATGACATCCGGCGGATGAACAATGTCTACCAAAAAGATTTTTTGTGTTCTTTCTACAAGCTCTGCCAAAGGGAGATCAAGTAGCCAGCCGCTTCCAAGGACCGTCACCTTTTCCGGTTTGAATAATTCCATTGCTTTAATAATAATACTCCTGCAGTGCGCCTGATGATTTCCCCATCCGCCTTCCTGGTTTATATGATGGTATATCAGTCCGTTCTGATAGTTGTAATAACCCATCCTGCTAAGCATCCTGCGATATGAGATTGTATGAGTCATTATGGATTATTTTGATCTCTCAATTCATTCAACCGCGATGTATATAATAAACTAAGTTGGCGTGCAAGATTGTCAGGATCATCAGTACCAAAAGCGTCAGGATAAATCGGATCGAGTACCTTTATCCGGATATGATGTCCACTGCTAAAAATAAGACCATGTTTAGCAAGGATATCACCCGTTCCGTCTACCAGAACAGGCAGAATAGGAACATTAGCCTTTAATGCAAGTTGAAAAGCCCCTCTTTTAAAAAATCCTATTCCATTTTTCAGAGAACGTGTCCCTTCAGGAAAAATCATAATGGAAATTCCTTTTTTAAGACAATTGTATGACTTTTCAAGCATTTCAATCTTGCTCTCTTCATTTTCGCGGTCAACAATAATATAATCTGCCATTTTAATATACCAGCCGAGTACAGGAACATTAATATTTTCGATTTTCGATATCCATTTGAATTTATACCTGAGGCAGTTTACTAACAGGATATCCAATATTGACTGATGATTTGAAATAATAACATATGTTGTCCCTTTTACTGCTTTTTCTCTCCCTTCAATGTGGATTGCCCATATGGGAATTAAGAATGACAGAATAAGACTCTGGTACATCAGGAACCAGTGGGTAATTTTCTTTTCTCTGTCGAATGCTATTGTCATCAGCCAGATCATTAAAGTCAGTGGGAAAGTCACGACCACATAGCAAATGCCAATTAACCAAACGATTATCGACTTAATAGTATCCATGATTTTTTTCTTCCTCCGTGCAACTCTGTGACTACTCTGTGGCCCTCTATAACTAAAATAAAAACTAACACAGAGCTACACAGAGAACCACAGAGATGTGTTCAATAGTTTCCTTTGTTAAAACAGCAAATTAAAAAAAATTATAGATCTCTGCTTCAGTTAAAGAAATATTTTCAGATTTAAAAACCTCTGATAAGTCGTTTACCATATGCCTGCACCCGATAAGTTTTTTAGAAACTAACTTCATCTGTTCGCTTCCTTCGATAGTACATTCACAGATAACTCCATCCTTAATGAAAAGACTGCTGGAGTGATGTAATCCATTTATAAC
>JGI24141J26756_1000208_pt1 | contig 16945 bp, 8 predicted proteins | sample BarGraIncu00421A_FD_26756 | JGI IMG/M metagenome (IMG submission 26756) | reverse complement strand
CATATATGTAAATACCTGAAAACCACAATGCCTCGAAATAAGTATGAAGAACAATGGAACAAGTATAACAACTATAGCCATAAGCGAAAGAAGACATATAAGGATACAGCTAAACGCACCAGGAGCTTGCTCTATTTATTGGAAAAGATACTTGTGTTGCTCAAGGAAATAGAAAATCAGTACCAGCAGCAGCTTGATTTACCTGCCAGATATTACACCAATATTAAAATCATTCGTAAAGTTCTCAAGCAACAGCAAGAGATGTTTAGAACAGGAAAGAGTGTCCCGGAGAGAATAGTAAGCATCTCTAAATCATGCATTAGGCCTATTGTTAGGGGCAAAGAAGTAAAGGCAGTTGAGTTAGGAGCCAAAGTGAATATGATCCAGTTTGATGGGATCAACTTTATTGAGTATTTAAGTTTTAATGCTTTTAATGAGGGGACAAGACTTGTACAATCAATAAGTTATGGAAGGAGCTTATTTGGCAAGATTACCCATATATCAGCTGATGAAATTTATGCTACAAATAAATCCGCCTCAAAAACCAATTTGATTACTGCCAAAATGAAAAATGAGTAAAACTCGATCTTTGAATCTTACTCGTCTTTAAAATTTGTACTTATTCCTGAAAATCCCTACGGAAAAATAGCAGAACAAAGTGGTAAGGAAAATTCCTGTTGTGGTAGTTCATCATGCTGCGGTTAAGGTGATGTGATGACAACGTCCGTTCCCGGTGGGATAAGTACCACTGCAAGGTCTTCCCGTCATGGATGTTACCTTCTATTGCCATTGCTCCTACGATTATGCTTGACTTCCTTGTGTAGGCAGGGAGGTATCTCCTTCCACAGAATGAGATGGTGAAAAAATATATGATCCTTCTGATCCCGCTTTAATTAACCTTGCAGATTCATTCTGCACCTTCCCTGACGATAATATTACAGCGTTAACTCGCAACGGGGATAAAGTTGTTCCAGATAGGAAGGTTCCTAATCCCTGGCCTTCACTGTTAAATATTGAGGAAACTCCAGTAAAATCAGGTATCAAGTAATTATTAAGTTATATTTTTTTGATTATCTGTTTTTATATTGTCCGGTTCAGTTTCGTCGTTGTTTTCAAACCTTACAAACTGAAGGGGTTTACGGTACCCTGATGTCTGGTAGGCACCGTAAAGAACGCCAGTTGAAAGCCAGCACAATCCTACTATCTTGGCTTTAAACCCAAGGCTGATCCATAAATAGAGACATATTGTGAATCCCAAAAGTGGCACAATAATGTGGCTGAACGTCCTGCGTTCACCACGTACAAAATAGCGTACAAATGAAGAAACATTGACTCCCATAAATGCAATCAGGGCGCCAAAGTTTAACAATTGTGCGCCCAGTGGATAGGTAAGCAGGAATGCTCCGGTGAGAACTATTGCTCCAACAAGAATAATATTATTTGATGGTATGCGGGTTCTCGGATTAATTGCAGCAAAGAACTTATTGGGTATTGCATGGTCTCGTCCCATACTGTAGAGAAGACGACCAGCCCCAAGGTGAGCACCTGCACCGGAACCTATCGTTGCCACCAGCAAGGCAAGGTTGACTGTAAAGAAAAGCCATTGACCACCGGCCTTGCCAGCCACATAACAGAATGCTGTATCCTGATCTGGAAAAGTAGTTCCGGGCCAAACAAGTTGAGCTGCATAAACCTGTATAGATGCCAGTACTCCGGTAATGATACAAACAATTACAGTAGCCAGAAGGATATTACGCCTGGGGTTGTGAACCTCTTCAGATAATGTAGAAATACCGTCAAAACCAATATATGTAAGTACTGCAAGGGAAGCACCGGCAGAGACAGCAGAAAACGAAAAAGTTTTTGGATCGTAAAATGGCCTCGTCCAACCAGCAGCGTTAATCGGAGGATGCAGAAAGAGATAATGGACAGCGGCACCAAGGAATAGTACAATAATGACTCCCAGACCGGTTGCGATGATACTGTTTGTACGGGAACTGGATTCTATACCTCGCAAGTTCATTCCTGTAAAAAGCAATGTAAAGGCAATCGCATAAACTGCGAAAGGTATCTCAGGGATAAAATTCATGGCAGCTTTACTGATCCAGATGACGCAAATTATAGGATTCATAACATAATCGAAGATCATACCCCAGCCAACAAAGTATCCAAGAGCGGGATGGATTTCCCGGCTTACATATGTATATGCCGAACCGGCGCTTGGATAAGCATTAGCCATACGGCCATAACTTATTGCGGTGAATAGCATTGCCAACATCCCAATTAGAATTGTAGTGACCACATGTCCTTTAGCCAGACCAGCAGCAGCTCCGAACAGAGGCATTGGCGCTGTAGGCTGAATTAGAATTATCCCGTATAAAACAAGTGATGAAAGTCCAAGAACACGTTTTAAACCCGGAACTGAACCGGATGATGATTGGGTGCCACTCATTTTTTCTTAATAAATTAGATTGACTTAATAAGGATAATGATCAAATATCTTATTCGAATTTTCTGGAATGGAATTTAGAAGATGAATAGAATTTTGTTTTATTGATTTCATTGGAAAAAAACATCAATTTATTTTACTAATTTTACTATTTGCAAAATGAAGTTATAAATATACTTAATAACCTTTTATATGAGAAAAAATTACCTTATTTATTTTGTATTATTGACTTACTTTTCTTTTCCATGTGTTTCACAAGTACCCTTTAGCGGAAAGATTATGCTTAAAAAAAACTGGGCAATTCAGTCTTCCAAAGAGGTCAGATCAGACGGGAAAATAATTTCCACAGTTGGATTCACGACCAATGGGTGGTATCCCACTTCTGTTCCTACAACCGTTATGGCTGCCTTAATTGAAAACAAAGTGTATGCCGATCCATATTATGGAACTAATTTTAAAAATCTGCCGGGTGCAATCCAGGGACAATATGAATTCAATGGAGACATTCCTAGGGACAGTCCATTTAAGTCTGCCTGGTGGTACCGTACTGAGTTCAAACTTTCTTCGGATTTAAAAGGAAAGCACATCTGGCTGCAATTTCAAAGTATCAATTACAAAGCAAATATATGGCTGAATGGCAGGCTTATTGCCGACACAACAACTATTATAGGCGCATATCGCCTCTTTGACCTTGACATTTCAAAGGAAGCACATGCTGGTGAAAACAATTGCCTGGCCCTGGAAATATTTCCTCCCAAAGGATTTGATCTTACTATCACATGGGTGGATTGGAACCCGACTCCTCCCGACAGAGGAATGGGTATATGGTATGATGTATCTGTTCATACATCTGGTCCAGTGACAATTGAAAACCCGTTTGTGGTCACAAAATTAAATTTGCCATCCACCGACCAGGCCAAATTAACTGTCACTGCTGAATTGAGAAATGCAGAAAATAATCCAATATCAGGTGTACTAAAGGGAACAATTGAAAATATTACTTTTTCTAAGGAGGTGACTCTCGATGCTAAAGAAACTAAACTGGTGAGTTTCCTTCCTGAAATTTATTCCCAACTGGTGATGGCCAATCCACGTTTGTGGTGGCCGCATTCCGTAGGACCACAGAATCTCTATGATCTGAATCTTACTTTTGAAGCATCAGGCAGTCTTTCTGATACAAAGATAGTACGTTTTGGAATTCGTGAAATTACTTCCTGGATGAACAATTTCGGCAAATCTCATACAAAAGTCTTTCAGATCAACGGCAAAAACATTGTAATAAGAGGTGGAGGTTACGTACAAGACCTGATGTTACGTCCATCTGATGAGCGGATTGATGCGGACATATTGTATGCAAAGCACATGAATCTAAATACTCTAAGGATGGAAGCTCCAAGAGGTTCCGACTACCTGTATGAAAGGTGCGATGAAGAGGGCATTCTTCTGATGGTTGGCTGGTGTTGTTGCAGCGGGTGGGAGCGATGGAATATTTGGACACCTCAGATGGCTGATATTGCAGAACTTAGCTGGAAAGATCAAATTGTTCATCTGCGTAATCACCCTTCAGTTTTTACGTGGCTGTACGGAAGTGATAATTTTCCTCCAATAGATATTGAAAAAAGATATATAAAGGTGCTGGATGATAATGACGGCACCCGCCCTTATGAATCATCAGCTACAGAAAAACCTAGTGGTGTAGCAGGTATAACAGGTTTTACAATGGGACCATACCCTAAGGTCTATGCTTATTTTCCACCTTCCTACTGGTATACGAAGCTTGAGTTCAATACTGAAGCAGCACCCGGGGGTGAACAATTGCCTCCAATTGAGACGATGAAGTGGATGATGCCCGAAAAGGACTTGTGGCCAATAAGCGAATCCTGGCAAATGCGCCTGCACAAACAGTTTTATCCAGTTGCCAGAGCAGCACTTGAATCCCGCTATGGAAAACCAGCCAGCATTGAAGAATATTGTACAAAATCACAGGTATTTCAGAATGAGGCCGTAAAAGCTATGTTCGAAGCCTTTGCCGGAAACAAATATCGTTCCAGTGGTATTATATACTGGATGTACAATTCTGCCTGGCCAAAATTGTATTGGCAATTGTACGATTATTTTTTAATGCCCAACGGAGCTTTCTATGGGACAAAAAATGCTTGTGAACCACTACATATCCAATATTGTTATGATGATAATTCAATTAAAATTGTGAATTGTTTTTATAAGAATTTTGAAGGATTGAAAGCATCCGTGAAAATCTTTGATTTCAATTTGAATGAAATCATGTCTAAAATGATAGATGCAAGTGTCGCTGCAGATGAGAGTAAAAAAATACTGACCATCGAAGTACCAAAAAATATTACAAAGGTTTATTTTCTTAAACTCGAATTAAAAGATGATGGATCTGAACTGGTATCATCAAATTTTTACTGGTTAAGCACTAACGGGGATGAAAAGGCCGATTTTACAGATCTGAACAATCTTCCTATGGCAGTAGTTAATATTACTTCATCAGAATTGCAACAAGAAGGAAATAAATGCCGGTTAACATTTACTCTTGAAAATCAAGGTAAAGTATTGGCGTTTGCTGTGAATCCAAAGATATTGAAGCTGACTTCCAAAGACCCGATATTACCTGTATTCTGGGAAGATAATTATATTTCACTTATGCCCAAAGAAAAGCGGATTTTACAGGTTGAATTCGATGCAAAAAATCTGAATGGTGAAAAACCATTGCTAAGAGTTGACGGATGGAATGTTAAACCAGTGGAAATATCCTTTATAGTGTCAGATCAAAAATATGACAAGTTGATCACTGTTAGTGGAGAAGTAAAAGATTCTCTTCAGAGACCTGTTAAAGGTGCTAACATCTTTATCGACAATAAGAAAACTTCGACGACAACTAACGAGCAGGGGTTCTATAAAATAGATATAAACCAGGATGCTAAAGAAATCATGGTTGTTTCGCCTCAGAAAATAGTAAGTAAAACTAATATTAAAGGAAGGGCAACAATAAATTTTACATTATCAAATTCTGTGGTGCTGAATTCTGATAGTTTGATTGTTAGCCGAAAAAGTAAAGTGAAGAAAAAGATTGCCGTATCAGGTGAAACTTCAGGTATTAACAGAAGATTTTCATCATATACGAATATTTATGAAATGATCCGGGGTGAATTATCCAACGTCGTGGTAAGAGGATCTTCGGTATATGTTCAGGGGCTTTCGACATTTGGAGGTAACTCAGATGCCTTATTTGTTGTGGATCGAATAGTTGTTGAGCAGATTAATGATGTTTTACCAAATGATGTTAAAACCATCAAACTTCTAAAAGGTCCGGAAACAGCCGCCTATGGGATGCGGGGAGCTAATGGGGTCATAATAGTAACAACTCTCCGGGGTACTGACAAGAAATAAAAGACTTCCTCCTATTACTTAATTTATTTTTAGTATTTGTCAATAATTATTATTTAAAGATTAAGTCTTTTCATAAGTAAGAATCAAAATGGAATAATAAAGAAGCGGGTGGCAGACTGCCACCCGCTGGATAACCCATATTCAACTAAACTAACTAACCTGACTTACCTGAGCGAGAATGTTTGTATAGAGACCTAATGACAAACAAACCTTGAATCAATTTGGGTAATTATTTATTTTAATGAACAAATTCAGATCATATACAGTATAAATTTACTAATGATAATTAATACTCATTTTGATACTACGGTACAATTGTAACTGGTACGGTCTTTACAGATTGATTCACAGAGCCAAGAACTCCGACTGCTGTAAGTGTAACATTGTAAGTTCCTGTAGTAGAATAAATATGAACAGGAGCCTTCACTGTATCTGTTGCCCCATCCCCGAAATTCCATAAATTTTTCATCTGAAAAGTTGAGGTATTCGTGAAAGAAACTTTTGAATGATTGGTCGCATCAATTGTAGTGCTGAAATTTGCCTCTGGCAAAAGAATCTTTGTGTAAAGAACTAAGATTGTTGTTTTATACAACGGATTAACTTTAAGCTGTGACGACGTGATACCGACACCCAAGGCAAATATTGTATCAGCAAAGCTTTTAAGATAGTTAACATCGATCGAAAGATTGAAATCTCCAAAAACTGCCCCGCTGGGAATATCAACAGAAGCCGGAACTGAAAACTTGGAAGAGGGCAGAATGCCAGTTTCAGCTGGTAACTGAGATATGGCAAGAAGGTTGGTGATCGTATCCATGTTTACGGCAATATTTGCGGTAACTGTCCCACTGTGGTCCAGGCCGGAACGATAGACACCCAGCGGAACAATAAATTTATTGTTCGCAAGATCCATCTTAAACCTGTAAGCATAGCCTGGTGTTGGAAGGAATTCAGCACGCTGAGGAACATTATCAATAGTAAAAATTCCATTCGTTGCAGCAGGCATATAAATTACCGGATCAGGGTATGTAGCATCCGCAATTTTCTGGTACTCACATGAAGACAACAGAACAACGGACCCGAAAAATGCGATCAGCAGTTTTATTCTATAATTGAGAATATTTTTCATACTTTTTTATTTTTTGAATAAATAATTATTACCAAAGTGGATTTTGAACCCATGCCGGCATCTTATTAAGCTCCAATTGAGGGATAGGATAAAAATACATTTTTGGATCAAATACCCTGTTTTCCACAGTAATTACATTATAAGTAAATGTAGAAGGAGCAGTTTGGGTAATTTGTACTCCTTTGATTGGGGCACCCAGAACAGATGGGGCCAGCATCCATCTGCGCAGATCCCAGAGGCGATGGCCTTCAAATGCAAGTTCCACCTGACGTTCGTGCCTGATAGCATCACGCATCTGAGACTGTGTAAGGCCGGCAGGCAAAGCAGGCATTTCTATTCCGGTTCTCTGGCGTATGAAGTTAACATATTCTGCAATATCTGCAGCCCCCGGGTTGTATTCATTCAATGCTTCAGCATACCAGAGATAAACATCAGCAAGTCTAATAAGATCCCAGGTGTGGGCACTAGTAGTACCAGTGAGAAGATTTATGTCCTCATCAACATATTTTTTCAAATAATATCCCGTTTTGGAAGCCAGAGTCTTACCTGCACCATCTATTCCTCCAGTCCATAGCTCAACAGTCCGTGATTTGTATGTTGTATTATTGACAATTACATTCAGGAACAGACGCGGGTCGCGTGCAGTGGCACCGGAAGTTGCATATGGATNAGATGCATGAGCAGGATTGGTCCAGTCGAATGGTACTGCTGTGGTTTCATTAACCTTAACTTCATAGGCATCTACCAGATTCTGGGTTGGTGTATTTCCGCTTTTACCGAGATCATACCCAACTGAATAATTTGCAGCTTCGAAAGTATTGCTAGCTCCTGCCCTTGTAACTAAAATATGCTCCATGTTCTGATAGCCTTCTGCTGTAATAAAGAGGTCTCTGTAATTCGTGTACAAAGCATAATTGGTTCCAGGAAGATTGATTACTGCCAGTGCAGCATCAGCAGCAGCTTTCCAGCGTGCATTCCTGTCACCTGAGGGAAGCGAAATATATTCGGGATGTGCATAACTTCCGGCCCAGGTTGGAGTGTTCCATAGATCGGAAGCTTCATATAGCAAAACCTTTGCTTTCAGTGCCAGTGCGGCGCCAGAGGTTATATTACCAAGATCGGCATCTGCATGTTTTGCCGGAAGTACTTTAGCTGCGGAATCACATTCTGAGGTAATAAAATCAACACATTCCTGAAGAGTATTTCGGTTTATCGCAGTAACATTATTACCTAAATTCAGAGCTGTTTTAATGATCGGAACTCCTCCATAGCGTTTGACCAGTTCGAAATAATAGAAAGCCCTTAAAAAACGTGCCTCATATTTCCATGTTTTTATCTGATCTAACCTAAGTAACCATCCTTCCTGCCTAGCCGGATCAAGTTTGTAAACATCCAGATTGACACTATCGGAGGTTGCCAGGAACAGATTACAGTTCCTGACTGCAGTGTAATATTTCGCCCAGACATTATCAGGGTTCGCTAACGGATTCCAGCTTCCTATGTTAAACCATTGAACCTGTGAAGTCTCAAGTGTATATTCCGACTCATCTGAGGCCGATGAACTCATTGCTCCATCTATTTCGGCAAATCCGCTCGGAAGACTCGTATATAATGCAGTCGCCCTGTCCTGTGTGTAGGAATAGATTGAATTTACCTCCTGTTGACTCAGTGTGGTAATGATTTCCTGGTCCAGTTTCTCACACGAACTGAGAAGTAAGAGTGCGATTACTCCAAGTATATATATATTCTTTTTCATTCTGTAAAGTTTTAATTTAAGTTAGACTACTTGAATTGAACCCTTATTCCAACACTGTAGGATTTAAAAGCCGGATAGACAGATGCAGCAATTTCGGGATCTCTGTAACCTTTCATATGATCAAGGGAGAAGAGGTTAGTTCCGTTAATGAAAATCCTTGCATTTTTTATTAAAACAACATTTGATACTGAATTTGGAAGAGTATACCCAAGTTCTATGCTACGCAATTTGATAAAACTGCCGTCATGCTGCCATAATGTTGAATAACGAAAATTATTATCGTTATTCATACTNGATAACCTTGGATATGTAGCAGTTGCAGCCGTAGCAGTGGTCCATCTGTTAAGGGCGATCGGTCCAATTTTCCCGTTATTCTGGAAAGCCTGAAAATAGTAACCGTCAAATGTGACAGTACGGTCGGTTACACCTTGTAAGAACATGTCAAAATCAAAACCTTTATATTGAAGACCAACATGAAGGCCTGCAGTCAGATTTGGTAAATTTGTTTTCCCGATAGGGGAAAGGTCATTCTGATCAATTATGCCATCACCGTTCTGATCTATGTACTTAACATCACCCGGTTGAACAACAGTAAATAATTGTTTTGGACTTGCTGCGATATCGGCTGCATCCTTAAAGAATCCAGCTGCTATCAGGCCATACGGCTGATTGATCGCCTGACCAGTCCTGTATTGGTAACTATTTAGCTGGAGAGCTTCTGCATTATANACAATCTTGTTTTTGTAAGATGATATGCTGGCTTCCANAAAGAATTTAAGAGCTTTTGAATCATTGTTATGTACGCGCAGTGTAGCTTCATAACCTTTGTTATTAGCCCTGCCCTGATTCAGGTATGGCTTTGTATAACCCATGAAATCAGGATCTGTGGCCAGCGGTTGGACAAGGATGTCATATCTGTTACGGTTAAACAGATCAAATGTGATATCAATATTTTTAGCAACCGTAGCTTCTAGTCCGATATTGTAAGATTTTTCTTTTTCCCATGTAACATTTGGATTTGCAGGACTTCCCTGGGTGATACTGCTAAAGGATGAATTGTCAGTACCAAAATAATAATTTGAGGCATATGGATAGTACTGGTTAAACATAAAAGATCCGCCTCCAATACTATCATTTCCGACTATACCGTAAGAGGCCTTGATTTTCAAAAAGTTGATATTTTTATTGTCTTTCAAAAATCCTTCATTTGAAACTATCCATCCCAATGACGCAGCCGGGAAAAATCCATATCTTTTGGTTGGGGAGAAAAATGCCGAACCCATATAGGAAAAATTGAATTCACCTATATATTTCTGATTGTATGCATAGGTTGCCCGGCCACTGATGTTATTATGTTTAGCGGGAAAATAATTGCCGCTTCTGGTGTAATCATCAGCATTATACATGAGCACTCCACTGACTGTATGAACTCCAAAAGCACGATCGTAATTCAAAAGTGACTGGAATGTGAAATGCCTGTTCTGGTCTGATAAACCTTCATTTCCGATCAGAGAGGTATTTAGTCCGTAATTGGTATAAACGGTATTTCCTGACGCATCTTGCGAAATTGCATTAGCCAGGTATGATCTGGACTTATTGGACTGGCTGAGAAAATAACTATTGAACGATGCCCGTGCTGAAATACTTAATCCTTTTGCAAGCATATCCAGCTGCTCTGTAAGGCCTAGTATCGTTTGAAGTGTTCTGCCATTCGAAGTGTAAAAACCTGAATTCAATATATTTCCGACTGGATTTGTATATACCGAATTTCTTGCAAAAACACTATTTGGCGCAAGTACCGGAAATGCATTAGGCGGAATTTGTGACATTAAGGTAAAAAGGGAATTGGTGTTACTTGCATAAGGGTTAGCTTTATCAACAGTTGTGCCACCCAGTGTCAATGATGCAGATAGTCTTTTGGTAATATTTATATCAATATTCGTACGAAAGTTGATACGCTTGTAACCTCCATTAATACTAAATTGAGACTGATTACCAGTTCTCTGGTACATATTGTTCTGATCGACATAATTCAATAGTACAAAATATTTGACAGTATTATCCCCACCACTAAAGTTCAGGTTATAATTTGACATGTAAGCAGCCTTTTGCAATACCTGATCAGTCCAGTTAACATCGGGATGAAAATAGGGGTCATCTGCCTTCTGATATGAATCAAGGTCAGCTGGTGTGTAGAGTGCAGATTTACCATCATTTACCAGGGCCTCATTATAGAGGTTGGCATAATCGTATGAACCCAGATACTTTGATAACCTGAAGGGAGTCTGGAAACCATGTTGGGTGCTGAAGACAACTTTTAATTTGCCTTCTTCTCCTCTTTTGGTCGTAACCAGTAAAACCCCATTTGCTCCCCTGCTGCCATACATGGCGGTAGAGGCAGCATCTTTAAGAAGTGTAACAGATTCAACTTCTTCAGACGTTAAATCTGTATAATTTGATTCAATACCGTCAACAAGTATTAACATACGGGTTATACCTACTCCAAAAGTATTTATACCCCGGCTGTAAACAGATGTATTTTCATTGCCTGGTTCTGCACCTCCGGTTACAACAGATAACCCCGGCAGTCTGCCAAAAAGCCTGCTCGGAAAATTAGAAGTGAAAGGCGACTGAATGTCAATTCCCTTAATTGTAGAGATTGCACCTGTCACCATCCATTGCGGCTGGGTTCCGTATGCAATATTTACCAGCGGATTCTGTTTTAATTTAACAGAATCCTGAGGAGGTGTCTGAGCTTTCGAAAAAACACTTAAGCATAGACTGATCAGAAAGATCAGCAATACGCTCCGGTTATATTTGGATGTCATAATTCTCATATTAATTGATTATACTATAAAATTGAACATGTTACCAACCCGGGTTTTGAATAAGATAACCCTTTAATGCTTCAGATCGAAGTATTGGATGTGCATAGAATTTTTTATTCCATATGCGGGTTTGAAACACATAAGGTGCGTAACTGTACGTGTTGGGCGGAGCAACATTTTCAGTAATATGATGGGCATAAAAAGCACCTTGCATAACTCCATCCTGTTCAGCAATTACCCAACGTTTTATATCCCATAAACGATGATCTTCATCGAATAGTTCAACAGCACGCTCATTTCTCACACGGTCCCTGAACTGTGCCTGTGTAAGTCCGGCAGGCAGATCAGGCTGGCCGGAACGTTCCCGTATTGTATTTACAGCTGTATACGCTGCTGCGATAGGACCCTGTGCTTCGTTCAAAGCTTCAGCATAATCGAGGTAAGCTTCTCCAAGCCTGAACAGAATATCGTTGGGATAAGCATAATATGAATTGAGTGTCATACTTGGAGGAATAAATTTAGTAATCCAGAGGTTGGCGTTGTTAAAAGAGTAAGGACCTCCGTCCTGGGCCAGATTCACCGGAATATCGTCATTCCAATATGCACCGACAATACAAACCGTCTGCAGGAATCTTCGATCGAGCTGATTGTATTTTACCAGAAGATCATTACCTCCAACTGGATCCCAGGTCTGGGGCGTCCCATCCTGTTTTTCATATTTCTCCAAGAAATTTACTGGCATGCTGTAACCCATCCACCATGTCCAGTCATACCATGCATATGGTATCATTTGTGCCCATGGAAAATCCCAAATACCTTTTGCGTCGCCACATTTATTTGCCAGAATTACTTCGGAGTTATCATTCACTTCAAAAATATACCTGTAATTATTATTTATACCCTGGTTGGTTATTAGGGCAATACCAGCGGAAGGAGCCCAATCAATAACGGCTTTAGCTGCATCAGCAGCCATCTGCCATCTGTTTAGGTCATAATCACCGTAAACAAGAAGACTATTATTGCTAGGATCTGCAAAACTAATTTGGGGTGAGTTTGCATTGTACAATGGACTTGCAGCATATAGCAATGTTTTGGCTTTTAGCAACAGGGCAGCTCCTTTTGTGGAACGGCCGGTGAAATTCGTTGGATAGACATCGGGGAGAAGAGTTGCTGCCGTATCGCAATCACCAACAATAAAATCAACCATCTCCTTAACTGTATTTCTGGGTCTTAAAAAATTATCAGTCAGTTCAAACTTCTTCCGACAGATCGGCATTCCTCCATAACGTTTAAACATTTCAAAATAGTTTAAAGCACGGATAAACCTTGCCTCACCTTTGACCTGGTTAATGTAAGTGGCATCGAGTTCCGGAACCTTAGCTACACGTTCCAAAAGGATATTAGCCATACGGATGGCCTTGTAACGATTTTGAAATCTGCCTACATCTTCTCCCTCTCCCGTTGATGTAATATTATCCGGAGTCTGAGTGGCGAAGTTCCATTGCACATTACTTGTCCAGTCGATCGGAGAATAAGCCTCATCGCAATAGGTAGACAGGTTGACATAATTAGGTCCTCCGGTATTGTTCTCATCATCTCTCGGCATTGTAGAATGCATACCGATTCGGTACATACTTACAATAGCTGTTTCCACCTGGGTTTTTGATGAGAAAATAGTATCTTGTGTAACATCAACCCCGGGTGCCTTATCAAGGTAAGTTCCCATCATCTTTTCGCATGAAGGAAGCAGTACAAATGTTATCAGACAAATAAATATTATAATAATGTTTTTCATATCTCAGATTTTTTAGAATTTAACGTTAAACCCGAAATTAATAGTCTTTGCAACAGGATATGGATCAGTATTGACTGTAGAAGCACCAGCAGATTCGGGATCAATTCCCGGGGGCAGTTTGTCCCAGGTAATGAGGTTGCTTCCATTAACATAAACGCGTAAATTGGTCATTCCAACTTTCTTCAGCCACCTTTCAGGTAGTGAGTAACCCAATTCGGCAGTTTTCAATCGCAGATAACTTGCATCCCGTATGGTTTGGTCGCTAGTTTGATGATTGGAAGTAGCTACAGAAGCAACATTAAGCCGGGGGAAATTGATCGGAAGTCCGGCATCGTACCGTGACTGGCTCCATGATGCATCCATAAAAGTTGGGCCGTTAGCGGCTACAGCGAAAGGCGCAGTGTAACTTCCTGAAAGCTCTGCTGAAACATTGGCAGCTCCCTGGAATAATATTGTAAAATCAAATCCTTTGAAATCGCCTCCAAATGACATCCCGAATATTTTTTCAGGGAAATTTGCATAACCGATTGGTACAACATCATCAGAGTTTATTTTTCCATCGCCATTAACATCAACGATTTTAATATCACCGGGCTGGATTGAATTATTTGAGTATGTATAAAAAGGACGGTTTGCATCGTTCACCTCTTTCCATGAATTGAAATACCCTTCTGTTACAAAACCAAACATCTGACCGGAACGCTGACCTGTTCGTTGTTGATAGGGATAGGGTTGAGTTATCTCATTCTGGTATTGAATAACATTATGAGCATAAGTAAGTTAAGTTACCTTTCACCCAGTAAGTGAACTTTCCGATATTATTGTTAAAGGCAATTTCCACCTCATATCCACTGTTCTTCATTTTGCCCATGTTATTGGGAGGAAGTGTAGCTGCAAAAATCATGGGGATAGTCTGGAAGTTTGCGAGAATGTTATCCCTGTGTTCCACAAAATAATCTGCAGAAATCTTTATTTTACTTTTCAATAAAGATATTTCAGCACCCACATTCGACTTCTTAGCACGTTCCCAAGTCAGTCCCGGATTCCCCAGAGCTCCTTCAATTGACCCCTGATAGCCCTGCAGATTGGATCCATATTGCCCGAAGTAGTAATTATTACTGGTATAGGTATAGACACCTGATCTGTATAGGAACCTGTTGCCTCCGATCTGATCGTTTCCTACCACACCATATGTACCTCTGATCTTTAAATAAGTAACTATATTATTTTTAGGGAAGAATGGTTCTTCGGATGTTACCCAACCAATAGAGTAAGCAGGAAAAAATCCAAATCGTTTTCCTATAGCAAAGTTTTCCGTACCGTTATACCCCATATTAAACTCAGCAAGGTAACGACTTTTGTAATCGTATGTTACCCTACCCACAAGACCCTGGTAACCGTGCGCAACCAGATATGCAAGATTCGGATCATAAAGTTTGCTCTGGTTGTAAAGAATCATCGCGGTGACATTATGATCTCCGAATTTTCTGGCATAATCAACACCTGCTTCAAGATAAGCCTTCCTGTTTTTACCGAATGATTCAGAGAAATTAAAAGGTTGAGGGTCCGATAGCGGTATGTAAACAATAGAATTATCGGGTAACCTTTTGGCCTTATACTCAACAATGTTTCTTTTGTAGGTTATGTTGTGATCATAGAAGTTATTATATGAAAGTGTTGCATGTGCTGACAAACCTTTTGTTATAAAGTCGAACAGATAATTGAAACGCAATGAACTGTTCAGATAATTCCTGTAATCTTTATAAAAACCTGACNNAAACATGAAATAAATAGGATTCACAACAGTCAATGCACCATCAAGACTTACATATCTGTTACCAACATTCTCGGGCAGNGGATGGTCTACAGGATTACCCGACCAGCATGTCTGAAATACCCTAGTAAGATCAGTTGGGTTCATACCACCTCTGTTCTCTATCTGAGTTGAAAGATTGACAGACGCTGTAAATCGCTTGGTAATATTAAAATCGAAATTGGAACGGATATTATATCTTTTATAAGAAGGATTCGCATTATACTCTTTCACGATATTTGTATTATTAATCAATCCNTCCTGGTTAAAATATCCTGCAGACACAAAATATTTGACTTTATCGGTCCCACCACTTATATTAATGTTGTNCTGCGACTGACCGGTACTTTTGTTAAACATATAATTGTACCAGTCCACGCTGGGGTAAAAAACCGGGTCGTCTTGTGCTTTATAATGATTAATTGCTGCAGCCGAAAATACAGGAGTATATCCTCCTGTTATATAGCTGTCGTAAGCTCTGGCTAAATTATAATTTATAGCATAATCAGACCCACTCCATTGATGTAATATATCGGTAAATCTCGAAGTAGCGTATTGTGATGAAAAGCTTACCTGTGGTTTACCTATTTTACCTCTTTTAGTGGTAATTATCAAAACGCCGTTCGCACCTCTTACTCCATAAACTGCTGTAGCTGAAGCATCCTTCAGGATAGAGATGCTTTCAATTTCATTAGGGTCGATATTATTGTAGTTGGCTGTTTCTATTCCATCAACCATTACAAGAGGGTCTGTTGAACCTGTGAAAGTACCTGTTCCTCGGATTCTTATAACATCCTGGTCTGAACCAGGCAACCCAGTTGTTTGTTGTGCCATAACACCCGTCATACGCCCTACCAATGCATTACTTACATTTGCTGTCGGAGATTGCAACAATGTAGCCTGAGGAATGGATGAAATAGCTCCGGTAACTGTAGCTTTCTTCTGAGTTCCATATCCGACTACTACTACCTCCTCAAGAGCTATTGTTGATGCTTTCATTACAACACTAATCCTGGTTTGGCCACTTACCGGAATTTCCTGGGGGGTCATTCCTATAAACGTAAAGATCAGAGTACCATTTTGAGGGACATTAGGTAATGTGTATTTCCCTGCAAGATCAGTTATTGTCCCATTGGAGGTTCCTTTTAAAATGACTGTTACACCAGTAATTGGTTGCCCTTGAAGGTCCGTAACTGTACCAGTGACCACAATCTGCTGCATTTCCGTTTTGTTACTATTACGTCCGGAATTCAGGTTAGAGCGAGAATTTTTTTCAGCTAATACCGTAGTTAAGGTAATAAGCATAAAAAAGAAAATCAAATTTATCTTTAAGAAGAGCTTAGTAATACTATCTCCTCGAAAAAATAAATGGAAAAGCTTTTTTTGCATAGATGCATAGGTTAGATTAATAAATAAGTTAATGGACAAATACTAACTAGCTTTTAAGAAGATAGTAGTAATACTTTATCTTCGAAATAAAAAAGAAGAAGTTTTTTGCATAGACGTATAGGGTTAGGTTAATAATACAATATATTAAGGTATAGGTTAAATTCGATAAAATGTCATAAGCGATCAAATGCCAAATAGTTATTTTGAAGCTATTAGTAATATTCTATCTTCAAAAAACAAAAAAAAAGCCTTTTTTTCGCATTCTAAGGTACAGGTTTAGGTTAAAAAAGTGTTATTAACAATTAAAATTAACTTAAGTAAAAAGCGAATATAATAATCAATTTTAAATTAATTGTATTTTTTACAATTATTTTT
>JGI24141J26756_1000204_pt1 | contig 17509 bp, 21 predicted proteins | sample BarGraIncu00421A_FD_26756 | JGI IMG/M metagenome (IMG submission 26756) | reverse complement strand
AGACTCCAGAGGATGGAGACTGCCTTTTGTTCCATCCAGCTCACCACGAGCGTCAACGGCAGTTCGTTGACCCCAACGCCAAAGAGGCCTGCGAGTGCCTGCGCTATCTCAACGGCTACGATCGCGTCATTGCACTGACCGAAATCGATCAATCGCGGGATGCCCTCGATATCACCCAGGTCAAGGTCGTTAAAGCGAAACTTTCCGCATGCGAGCGTCAGAATGATGGTATCCTTAGGAAGCTTCTGCACGAATTCCCGATAGTACTCACTCTTCTTCATCGAGGTGTCTCAGCCTCCCATGAGGAAGAAATGGCGTATCTTGCCATCTTCAACGAGTTGCTTGATGGTGTCGGCGAGCGACAGCACGACCGATGCTGAAAAACCAGTGGTGAGCACGTAATCACCCGGCTTGTCAGGGAGCTCAGGCAACGACCGCGCCTTTGCAATGATTGGGGCATAGTCATATCCCTCGATGTTTTGCACGCCTGGGAGGCGCACGGGACCAGTCGAGAACATGCGAGTTGCCACGTCTGCCTTGGGTGGCAGGAAGCAGTTGGTGGTCCCTAAGATCGCCATTTCGTACTGGGGGAACAGCTGCGACTGGTCGGACCACGCTTTGCCGACATCTTTGACTCAGGTCTGCTTGATGAGAGCATAAGCGATTTTACTGTGCATATGTGCTCACTCCTGAATCTAGTTGCCTTTCAGGCGTATATGCTTTTCACGCAAATTTGTTGATATGTGCAGCCTATTGCAAGTGAGCTAAATCTGCGAAAAATCGAGCTTCCAGTTCTTTGCGCAGCCTCGTGCGCCCATTCACTCCTTCGAGATGGGCGAGAGCCAAGCGTGGATGCCTCGCAAAGCGGCCCTGTTGTCTGAGGCGTTTGCTACGTTTCGCGCAGAATGTCGGCCAGTTCGTGATAAGGCGCGTTTCAAAACGCTTGTACGTAGCAAGGTCTCGATATGGTATGGTCTGGTATTAATGGTCGAGAGAGATAAAGCGTTTTTCGATGTGCGGGTTTATGCAGTTAACAGCTTAGCTTAGCTCAAGTAGTTGCCTTTTCTCAGAAATGTGAAGGTATAAGCTGCGGAAGTAAGTTTTACGTGTTTTATGATTCGAACGGATGTCGCCAAGAAGTGATGTGAAGATCACGATCTTAGCAGCCGCAATTCCCGTTTTAGTGAGTATAAAAAGTCTCGTGGGTGTTATTCTAAAATAAACTGAGGGATACAATTGGGCGCATCAAAAAGAGTTTTTAGGAAAGATATTGAAGAAATGATCGAGGGCGATTTGCAATCGCTCAGAGCTAGCGGCGTAGCAGAGACGAAAATCTTAGATTTCAAGAAACAGCTACCGTTTGGCTATGATAACGAGACTAAGAAGACAGAATGGCATGTAAAAACTAAAATGGAATTTGCCAAAGCCGGAGAGCATCCTCCTCACGCTTCGAGCCAGTTCGGAAAAGAAGGCTAATTTCAGCTTCAACCCATAAAAGGAGAAATGAGGTGACAGTTAGCAGATCGCCTAAAAACTTGGACATTTGAAATATTGTCTCACTTTCAGTGCGTTGTGGCAACGTTATTATCACACGAAGAATCAGCCTACCGCTGTGTAAAGCATTTACAGCCAGAAAGATAAAATCGAAACCAGAGAAGCTCCCTACAATCTGTTTGCTGCCTACCTCCGGGCAGTTCCACTTGCAGAGCTTCTCGAAAATCTGGAACGCACTCGGAGAAAAGCGCAGCTCCGGTATGTAGTAATATACGGGGCGACGTGCAGTTACGGTCTCAGCAGAGCCGAACGCCTTCGACAGATCGTACCTGCGAACTTTTGCTCTTGAGTTGAAAGAACAGCTCGCGCAGATTCTCGCCGCATTTGTCACATCGATTCTAGCAGGGCCGCATGTCCACCTAGACGTGGAAGAGGCCGCAGATTCACGGCATGTTGTACTCTTTCACTTTAAACTCTTTTCTTCCCGTGTAGATCTCCAGTGCCTCCTCCACGCCTTCAGCGTTTACGACGATCGCTGAAATTGCATTGCACATTTGAATGGCCTCCTTGAGCCGCTTTTGGTGGATGTTCCGACCCGTCGCGTTGCCGCTTGCGCCGCTTACGAATATCTGCTCCCGCAGGCGCTCGAGGAAAAGTTTGACGTCCACGCTTGAACCCCCTGCGCACAATACTTTGCATCGGCCCGCGGCCTGAACGGCTTCTTTAAAGGCTTCCTTGGAATCGACGCCGCCTTTCTTCGGGTAGTTTACTTTCACAAAATCCGCGCCGAGCGCAGCACCCAAGCCGGCGGCGCCGGCGATGAGATGCGGGTCGTGCTCATCCTTCACTGCCTCGCCGCGGGGGTAGATCCAAATGATCGCAATCATGCCACGCTTGTGGGCGCCGTAAATGATCTGGGCGGCCTCGTGCAGCATGTACGCTTCGTATTCGCTTCCCGCGTAGATCGTATATCCGACGGCGGGAATGCTCAACGCCGAACTCTTTCGAAACCTATCGACTTGTTCCATGGAATAGAATAGGCCACTGAACGGTTCTGCTTGCCCGGTCTTTACGAGGTTCGTCTTGGAATTGAGCTTTATAAGATAGTTGACGTCCGGGTAGTCTTCGCCGTACCGAGCGATCAGACCCATCTGCGTTGCAAAACACCCGATTTCAGCGCCACTCGCGATTCGAAATAAGTGCTCAGGATCGTTATCGTCAGGGGAGATGCCAGGGCCGTGGAAATCATCGTTCAAGTGCTCAATCTTCTGATCTCCCGCGAAGAGCATAAGACGGCCGCTTCCCTTGGTTATGGTGAATAGATTTCTAGTGTAGTCCATTCGCAGCTCCTGGGGAACGTCTAACGGAGCCTTAATTGCGCCAATCGAGAAATCCATTTGGTACCTCCTGTCTGCGGGGTTTCTTCCCTTTTTCACTAACTCGACCGCCTAGCTTATTGCTTTGTCGCCAGTTTAGCGCGGGCGCAGGCAAAAGAATGTCGTTTTTCTTAAGAAAGATACATTAATCCTTCTGATGAATAAGACAATGCTGGGGTAATGCGCTTCTCATTTTCTGAGAGATCCGCTCACCATATTCGCCTTCATTCATCTCTTACGCCTCAGCATCGGCTGCTGATCAGCGCGCATTCTAGCCGATCAGCGGTTGTGTGTAACAGCGTGTGATTTATTCCTTTTTCAGGAAAAATCACATTATTGTGGAAATTTCTAAACACTTCAGGGTGCTGCGTATCCACTGGGATCAGATCATTCGGCTGCACTGTCTGAACCACGTCGTTTATCTCATCATAGTTCAAGTCGCCCAGCACGGATCTGTGTATAAGGATATAGGCCGAAATGCGCCAGTCAGTTTTCCACTTTCTTCAAGTCTAGCTCCATCTCCAGATCGAACGGTTCGCACACGCTCCGAATGTAACTGCTGCCTGCCTCTGGCTTGACGTCGATCAGCTCTTTTAGCTCGAAGAAGTCACGGCGAAAGATGTATTCATCCTGATTCTTTCTGATATGACTTGCTGTGATGGCATTAGCATGATCGAGGAACTCGCGCTCCCAATAGTCATAGTCCTGCAGCTGAATCTTCTCCGAGAACCGGTCGTCTTTGTAAACGCCCCACGTTTTTCGAGGAATGTACACTCGGATGTCATCTTCGTCGATTCTTGGCGTTCCAATGGCCGACTCCTTGAATAGCTCGAGCAGATACATCTGCTTGAGGTTGATGACCCGTGCCCTGTCGGTTTGTTGTGCGACTGGCAGAAGCTCTGCATCCGGTCGGTGTCTCTCATCGGGAAATTCACAACAACGAGACCTTTAGTCTTTTCTACGCGCTCTTTGGCAACTTCCTTGACGTGTTCTTCGCTGTCTACTTGCGTCGAACTGACGCGCGTCCTCCTTAGATTCGTCGTCACATGTTTGGATTTCTTTCACTAGCTGACAATCAGCAGTAGAGAAGCTCAACAAGGGCTCCAATTTCGAAAAGGAGCCTTCATACGGCGGAGGTCGCCGGTTCGAATCAGGCCGAGCCCATTGATTTTTTGGGGTCCTTGACGAAATAACTGGCTCTGAGCAGCTTTTTTGATTTTCGTTTTTGCTAAGAAGTGATTTAAGTTCCGCGATTCGTGATTCGAGTTCGCACAGACAAGCTTCTATGTCTAGTTGACAATGTGGTTGTATCACTCTAGGCGTAAATTGTATAACTTCAGAACCTGCTTCGATTAGTACGTCGAAAGGATGAGAAGGATTATCAGAAGAAATGAATGAACCGACAACCGAGATGGAACGCCTCCTCGACTACGACGTGGAAAAAGACGGATATGCGTAGGCGCACGCTTGAAACCGACTCACTAGCGCGAGAATCTTAAACGCTTTTCTCTGTCTCCGAGCACGGGCCCGTGCTATCAAGACAGATCGTGGTTCCCATAGATAACTGCGACATCGTCTATATCAGGCGACAGCACCCCTAATGAGCGCTGAGATACGCTCTAAAATGCAGAAGTTATCTTCTCAACAAGGTAACGAACCATACTTACCAGCACAAGGAGATAAAAACAGCCGAGACGGAGGCCAGTATGGCCTTCGTTAATCTTCAGACGTCTACGTGCGGTAGTTGTTAATTGAAAGATCGTAATACTTTGACCTCATCCGACCAAAGCGAGAGTTCACAAAAAAGGAACGCTAGAGAGGTCAGGATCATTGCACAAAATGATGAAAAAGTTTACAAAAACGTCCTCTCGTATCCGGTCAATCGTACTTGACCGGCTTGGCCGTTTGAACGTATAGAGTGGACTGGAGGTGAGTGTCCACTCTTTCACGTCGTAAATGCCGCTCTACTATCGCTGGACCGCATCATTCGCTTTAGCCGCCGCCCTTTTGCTCTTCCATCTCTTGCTGCATCGTAGATCGCAAGTTCGTGTTAATTCCTTGCCCCATGTACGGCCCCATCCCGTAGCCGTTTGCGTGATACTCGTTCATATGGCCCCACATGTTCATCCACATGCTCTCTTGATAGCCAGTCCCACCGCCCGTGACGACCATGCAATAGTACGGCATCAACGGTGAGATACCGTGCTGCTCGGCGGAACCTTCTTCGTGGCGCTGCCGCTCTGGTACGGGTTGAGGCTGCGCGCGAAGACGTCTGGATCAACGTCTCGCTAGGTCGAGGTGCTCGCCGATGCGGCATCACGGCCTGCGGCTAGCCTTCCGAACACCCAATCGAGCTTCGGGTAGTCGTCGAGCGCGTTGCCGCGGTGGAGGAGCCTGATATTTATGACGCAGACCAAGAAAATGGTGAGGTCGTCATTGTGAAATTCCATCGAGAGGGCACGACGTTTCGACGTGTGAAATGGGCTATTTTAGTAAGACTGAACAATGCTCATGGATGCTCATTTCAAGGCTCGCAGCTCAAAGGGAATTTGAGGCATTCTGTTCCACTAATAATGAAGAAACGGGCGTATGCAAAATAGCGTTGAATGCACGTTTTATTCGATCAACAGTTCCAGGCGTAGGATTTCTGCTACAACAGCGAAACTGACACGGGCGCCATGCTACGTTACGTTCTCGGCTCGTCGCTTTCCGTCTATCCACTTCACATCAGCGATCATAGAAAGATCCCTACTAGCTGAAATCAGATCATCCCGGCAAAGTTGATTTATGTCTCTTTTCCCAACGATTCTGGTCAGGTTAGCCACTTCATTTGTGGATAAAGTGATAAAGTTAGACAGTCTCGTAATTCCTTCATCTATGTTCAGCTGTTGCATGAGCGGGAGGTTCGTTGTAGTCACCCCCGTTGGACATAGGCCGGAGTAGCATATCCGATACTGCTGACAGTTAATTGCGATGAGTGCCGCAGTGGCGATATACACTGTGTCAGCACCGAGCGCTAAGCACTTAGCAAAGTCAGCAGAGCTGCGCAGGCCCCCACCAGCGATCAGGGATGTCCGGTCTTTCAACCCCATTTCTTGTAGGGCGTCGTAGGCCTGCGGAAGCGCAGCGCAAACCGGTATGCCGACGTTTTCACGCACGTACAGGTTCGTCGCGCCTGTACCCCCGCCAAAACCGTCAACCGCTATGAAATCCACCCCCGCGTCGGCTAAATCAGCAACATCAGCTGTGACATCTCCACACCCAATCTTTGCACCAATGGGGGCGCCTCGTGTAACTTCACGAAGCCAAGAGACCTTGTCCTTAATTGCGTCAACGGTGGTCAAGTCCGGGTGGTGGGCCGGCGAGTACGCTGCTTCACCGTGTGAGAGGCCCCTGGCTCGGGCCACTTCTGGGCTCATTTTTTTTGCCGGCAGATAGCTGCCCTTGCCAGGATAGGCTCCCTGGCCAAATCTGATTTCAACTGCAGCGGCTGAGGCAAGGACTTTCTCATCGATGCCAAATCGTCCCGTCGAATATTGTACGATGCGGTAGTCCCGCCCGATGTCTCGCTCTTCATCTATAATGCCGCCTTCCCCGGAGTTGAACGCAAATTTGAGCTTTGCGGCCGTCTTTGCTATTACGAGCTTAACGTTTTTAGAGACCGCCCCATAACTCATACCCGAAACGATAATCGGTGAACTCACAGCCAATGGTTTCTTTGCCTGAGGGCCAATGATTGCGCTGGTATTCACTGTTTCTTCCACGTTGAGGGGGATTTTACGCACTTGCGCTGGCAAGAAATAGAGATCCTCAAGTGAAAAAGGAAGTTTCTTCAGCGAACCCATAGCAACAACGGTGCTTTGTCCCATAATGCTCTGATCCTGGATGTCAACTACTTTTTTGTAGAACGAACGGTCTTCGCCAGATTTCATTTTGCGCATCAGTGTGCCGCTCTCACCGGTTGGCATGTTAGCGCAGTAGTATAATCCCTTCAAACCGTACTCGAAGTATATCGGACAATTATGACAGAGGCATCCTTGGGCATTGATGTCGCAATTGCTTGCATTTGTGCCACAGAAAAGAAGGTCGCCGTTACAGTCGTGGGGATAGCTCGGGCATTTGAGGCAGTAGCATTTCTGCTTATTTTCCTTTGAATTCGGGACTGCGTCCCTTATCGTTGCTGGTTCTCGCACCATGATTTTTCATTCCTTTTTAGCTCGAAGCATTAATTTCTTTTGCCTTTCTATAATTAAACCTTAACAGAGCCGCGCTTCATTGTTGAATACAATCATCATCACTGATGACAAGCCAGCGGTTGTTCGTTACATGTTCCGGGGTATCATTAACTGGACCACAATAATCAGCTGGATTGTCACTTTCTTCGAGATCGCAGGCGCTCTCGTTATATTCTACGGAAGTGCCCGCGTTGTAGTGGAGCCGTAACGAATGCCCTTCATCGAAAACCCCCCAATTACACCGCTAATCGACTACATTTTACCTCCAAAATCGTTCTGGCCTTAGAGCTTTTTATCGCCAATGACCTTGTCAGGACTATACTCACTCCCACGTTGGATCGGGCTGTTATTCTCGCATTCGCCGTTGGCATCAGAACGGTCGTAGGCGTCTACCTCAATAGGGAGTTGAGGGAGTTCGGCAAATGAGGAGGGTTCAAAGCTCTGAAACAAAGACCCAGATAGCTTAAGTGTTGTTCAGCTGTGGGCTCGCGATGTCCTTTAGCCTCTGGCTCTTTACACTCCCTGCGGAGGTGTGTTGGGGGAGGGTTTCACGCATCAGCGATTAAAAGAATCTAACCTCGGCCTCGTTGAGGCGACGGTCATGTTATCAAACTGCTCGCATGTTTTAACGCATTACGTGAGTGGTGTCGATTGGGAACACTAAAAGCATCCGCTGCCTGAACACGTTTTTGACGCGTATATGCAACATTGGAAGGGTGTGGGTTTTCAAGTTAGCAGCTGTCACGAGTAACACACGAGGACTGGAATAATCGTAACGGCGAAATCGGCTGCTTTCCTTTTGTTAGGAGAGAGGAAGCATTTTAAAATCTGAGTACTCATTAAACCTGTCCAAAGCTGGCACGGAGGTGAAACAGAATGAAAGTTCCGATGACCCCGGAAAACAAAGCGAAGTGTATTTGCATGAGCTGTCCTACTTACACGCAGAACAGCCTTATGGGTGGTGTGTTTTGCGCTACGGGCAAGAGTGAAAAGACACCTGAGATGAAGGGGTGTGTTTGCATGAACTGCGGTGTATTTGCCGAGTATAAACTCACCGGCGGCTATTTCTGCATAAACGGCGCTGCTGAGTAGATCACAGCGTCACTCACTTCTTTTTTCCCCTTCGTCACAGCCGCTTGACTGGTCCCCCCTCGTTCTTGGCTGGCTTTAATTCGCTCAAGAGTGCAATTTATGTTTAGTCGCGGAAGCCGAATCATAACGATTAAGTGTGCAGCCCCGCTATCCACGTACTATGTTGGCCACCGATCTTTACCCAGATCTTCATCCTGATGTGGCGATATCAAACCTCCAGCTGTTCGAGATTCACCGCAGCAAAATATCANTTCACCGTGCAAAAGCCGATTACAGCTATCCTACGATACGACTACCCCATACGTTCTCAACGCTTGCAGGGCTGCCGACGCGCATCTATCAAACGGTGCATGACGGGGCACTTGCATTTCTTGTGGTCGTGTCATCCGCAAACGGATCAAGAAACACTTCCGAGCGGTCTAAAAACAACGGTGCTTGCGCTAAAGCCTCCGTCTTCACACGACGAAGACGTGCAAGCCTCTTATGTGCCTACCGCGTCGATCGTCCGCAGCAATTCTTTAAAACCATCTACTTCACATTGCAGGACTTCTTTACGGTTTAAGCCGATGCTCATTTCGCCATCAACCGTTAGTTGTTCGGGTCCTCTCCGTACAATTCGGTACACTCCGTCAGCGCGCAGCACCTCCGTAACGGCCTTGTCATGCACCATCGCCCTTCCAGGTATTATTACGGTTTCCTCCATATCTTCTAGTTGCAGCTTCTGAATATCGTCCAACGTGATGAGACAAGCTATCTCTTTTTCGGTGTTTAAGACATTCACGTTCGGCGCAATGCGTTTAAATATTGAACGAAGATACGGCCCCGCCACTGCGCCAGTGATCACTGTAGCTCGTTTGCCAGTTCGTGGCAGGTACGCCTCTGGATTACTTGAAACGTAAAAGGGCGACCCAATTTCCGGATCCCACAGCGGGGTGCCTGTCACCCTCAGCTTATAATCGTTGTTGATCGTGCTCACCAACTCTTTAAAGCTCTCGATTGGCTGAGAATCGATGTCGCGCATTATCGGTGCATTTCCAAGAATAAGCCCCTCTTTGGCTTGATTCGCGAATCGCATCAAAATCAAACCACGTGCGCCAAGTTCTTCGAGATCGTTACACGTTCGCCTTAGGACATCGCCGTCGTTTACCCCTGGTATGACGACTGCGGCTGCATAAACGTCGCACGATGCGCAAAAAGTCGAGAGACATTCAAGTGAGGCTTCTGGCGAAGGGTCCGCCATGTACCGTTTGCGCAAACTGGGATCAGTCGCAAAAACGGTAAAAGAGACTTCGCGAACGTTATGACCTACGAGCGTTTCTGCAGCGTCACGGCTGTCAAAGCCTTTTCCGCTTGTGTAACCGAGATGGATAGGGACTTGAAGACTAGAAAGCAGCTCGGCCAGCTCAATTAAGTGAGGGTAGCAGCTGACATCCCCCCCGCCACTTATTGTGACCTTTTCTGGGTCCTTTGCGCTCAGCTTGAGCGTGGCGTGGACGTCTTGCGCTACGCGCAAAAACGGCTTAAAACCGGGGTACTTCTCAGCAATAGCTCGTCCGCAGTAGTCACAGCCCTCGCTGAGGGGTGAACAGAAANGACAGCCAAACGGCGTAAAGTCCTTCACCTTCTTGAAGTAGCAATAACTGCAAAACCCGCGACAGTCAATCCCGGGCTTCCCCCCCACATCGGCAAGCAGCTCCATGTGATCCTCTATTAGCGCGGTATTTCCATTAACTAGTTGTTATAATTCAACTAATATATAATTTTACAAAAAATAAAAAAAAGAGGGTTAGAACGGATTTGGAAGCCCNATTTCCGTTCTTTCGTTGCGAGTCCTCTCAGAGCGATGAGAACGGATTTGGAAGCCCNATTTCCGTTCTTTCGTTGCGAGTCCTCTCAGCGCGATCCCACTTGCTCTGCGCGAGCCTTGTGAGCATTTCCATGCCAAACTTACCTGGATCTATTGGCTTGGTCTCAAACAGGCCCACTTCGACTGCGCTCTCGAAAAGTTGTTTCCCAGTCTGGGTCCGCGGCATCACGGTTGACCATCCATCAGGCGAGCCGATCGAACCGGTCGAAATATCCGCTGTCCGCGCGGTCAGGTCGGGACAAAGGTAGCAACCCGGCTGAACGTAGTTGTGAGTGAGCTTCACTGGGACCTCAACACGCTCGCCCATGCTTGACGTGACGATCATCTTGCCTTTTGACACGTCCATCTTTTGGACTTGTTCAATATTCACTTTGTGAATTTCTTCGACGATCGCTTTAATTCCCGTATAGGTGAAGTTCTCAGTACAGAATATGCCGAGAAGCAATGCCATCTTGTTGGGCAAATGGCGGGCGCCGAATGGATAGAGCTGCATCTTTCGAACCGCATAGGTCAGGCAATGCATTCCCACCATCCCAATCTTATCGAGGCCGTTCTCACGTGCTGCGATTTTCAGCGCGCTATTCAGCGGACACAGAACGTATTTGGTGCCGGCCGCAGCNATAATCTCCTCAGGCGTCGTGGCTACATATGGCTCTGGATTCCANGGTTCTTCNGTTGGCATGGCAACGATAGCGCCTTCAATCACGCCCGTTTCAAGCGCCTGTATAAGAAGCGTGCTTACTATGCCGCCATCTTGCGATTGTTTCTGGAGCGCCTTGTCCGTCGTCTTCACCGTCATTATATCTAGGTATTTGCCAAGAACCATTTACTCCACCCCCATGATACGCTTCTCNATCATTTCAAAGGTCGGCTCGAAGCTCCTAGGACATTGTGCGTAGCACGCTCCGCATTTTATACAGAGCTCCTGGTTGACGTGCGGACGCCCGTAGTCCATGTCAATCGCCCGCGTTGGGCANGCCATGGCACAGGTGCCACACCCGATGCACAGTCCGTTTCCGATGATTTTCGTTAATAGGTCACAACCGCACGCAAATCCCGCAAGTTCGGCGAGGGGCTTCAAGTAATCTAGGTCCCCACCCACAGCCGCGAGTATCGTGTTAGCGATCACCTCAGGACCAGTGGGGCATCCAGGCAGTGCGAAATCGACTTTAACGAGATTCGCGACGGGAACGAACGATTCCTGCGAAGGCGTCGCCGCTTGTCCCCCTACACTGAATCGAGTCACGCAGCCTGAGCTGGCACAACCGCCCATGGCGACTAAAAATGTCGAATTCTGTCGGATCTTGCGTATGTCATCAACCTGTCTCTTGTCTTGCAGACAAATCGAACCGTGAACAATGGCAATATCCATTTGGTCATCGGGAATCTCTCTTACATCCGCAAGCGTGGTCTCATAACGATAGTCTATCGCGTNGAGCAAATCAAGCAGAATGTCGTAGTTATCGGTTAGCGATATAAGACATCCCGTGCATCCACTCATCACTGCCGTTAGCACCTTCGGCTTTGCAGCAGCCATTTCTTTCACCTCCGTCTCCGCTTCCGCGGACTTTACTGTTATCTCCGGTTGAGCAGCTTTAATTTTCTCTTCTGCAGCCGGAGGGTTAGCCCTCTCCATCTCTAAGATGTTGTCGGCGTCAGATTTCTTCTCTTTCTTCCAAAACGGGCTCATAAAAATCCTCTACTTCCTTTTGGATTAACTCCATAGCATTGGGAATTGATCCACTAACTTCCTCTGTAAGTCCAAATTCGATTTGCTTCCAACTCTTCGGCTGGCACGCAATGATGGTGACATCACATCGTTCTTTCAAGTCGTTAAGTGGGGTTGACGTCTGCCAGCATTGGTGGTCGGCGTAGCGATTCTCGTCGACTTCGTCTATCGAAAGCTTCTTTAGCTCTCCGGGAGCGCCTCCAAAGTCAATCGAATCAACCAGCACGAGCTTCTTGCATTCAAGAATTCCAAACAAGAAGTACCCTCTGCCGACGTCGACGACTTTCAGTCGCTTTGCGCCGTTCAATGTCTGCTTTAGCACAGGAACCAAGGACGTCGCGAAGCCATTGTCACCGTAGAGTGGGTTTCCACAGCAGGCGATAACCGCCTCAGCATCGCAAATCGATTCGCTCACTTCAGATCATCTTATTCTGAATGATGGCTTTTTCCGGATCCAGCACGATCATATGCGTTGCACACGAGTTGCAAGGATCGTACGCTCGTACTATAACCTCTGCGAACTTGTAGTGGTCCCCTTCCAGTGCTTTGCTGATGGTCGGGTAGTTCCAAGTCGTCGGAACGAGGCAATTGTAGTAACGAATCCTTCCCTCCTTGACCCGCGCCATGTGAACGTTCGCGCCGCGAGCTGCTTCGTTGATTCCGATTCCAAGCTCGTTGTCGCCGAGACCTGCACAATTTTCCTTTGTTNTGCCGCTTGTATTGAGNTCATCGAGGATATTCTCTGCCCTGTGAACAAGCGTAGCTAGTTCACGAATCCGAGCCTTTTGGATACCCATCGCGCCCCTCTCAGCGAATCCCTTGAACGTCGCCGCTCGTGCACGGGGGCCTACTTCCACCGGTTCGCCGCCAACAAGGCATATCGTATTGTTTGCCTCTAGCCCAACTTCAATCGAGCTGTACCAGTTGTTCGGCTCTTCTTCGTTAAATGTGTCCCAAGGGAAGGCCGTCCTGTCACCATAAGTCAAGTCTGAAGCAAACACGTTGTAGTCGTGCATCCCCATATCAGACGGATATTCAGAGTCCTTAAACAGGCCCATCATGAAGTCAGTGTGTTCATTTGCAAGTTGTTCATAGGTTCGCAGACTAGTCTGCAATTTAGCTTTTGCGAGATCGCTGATGTTGTGTTGCATCCCACCTATAACAATATCTGGAGCATGTAGGCCTTCTCCACCGACCACATCGATGATGTTCTGGGCGACTTTTCTCATTCCCTGGCAGCGCTTCATGGCCTCTGNGTAGACGTTTTTATCAAACCCGACTCCGNNGCCAAAGTCAGGAAAAATCAATATGCTATGAAGCGGGTGGCTGTGCATTTTGTTAGCAAGGGCACACAGTTCTCGTAACAACATGCCGTCCTCTGGGGGCTCAACACCGATTGAGTCCTCGACGGCCTCTACCGAAGCGCACGCGTGAGTGATNGGGCAAATCCCACAAATCCGTGACGTCGCCAGTGGCGCAAACTCCATCGGCTTTCCGATAAGGAACTTTTCAAAATTCCTGATCGGCGTTATGCTGAAGTAGTTTCCTTTTTCCACTATGCCGTCATCGTTAGTCTCTAGAACTAACTTCGAGTGCCCTTCAACACGAGTAACGGGTGCCATTTCAACTATATTGGCCAAACTAGTTACCTCCTTTTTTGGTGTTCTTAAGAGATTGACTTTTAATATCTCTAATGTTATAAAAATGGGTAGGTGTGCCTAGTCCGAATATCCTCGATATAAAGTTACCTCTCGGAAGCGCATATTAATAGCGAAAATGAGCTCCTTTCGCGTTTGCTGCAGCGTNAAGATTAAACAAACGCTTATATANGGAGGAAAAAGCTGTTGCTATTGCTCTAGCCTCTCTAGTTGTTAAATTGCACATGAACTTTTTCCAATTCATCGAAAACAAAATGTCTTAAAAATATTTAATCGTTATCACTAACTAATAATAACGAATACACAGTTATAACTTACCTCATTCAACGCGCTTTCAGACTAAGCGTCGTCTGATGAAGACAAATAATTAATATTTTTAATGAAATCGTGCAAGTCTTGCCGATTACGCAACTATGAATATGCTAATTAAAAAGAACTTATGCAAAGATTTGCACAAGTCTAACTTCATCACAAATCTGGAGAAATAAGGCATGGGCGGTTGCGTTTCNTCTCAACCTTGCAGATAACATGCAATACGTGGTATAAAACGTTATCACTAATTAGTAATAACGGTCTTAATATCTTTTTTTTACGCTATCAACAAAGCAAATGCGATAAACGCAAATAAGCCCGTCTTAATCTATTATATAAAAGCTTCTANTTAGCGTATGTATGAACAGATATATAGTAGATAACTCTTTTAATGCATTTTTGGTGAAATTATGGCTTTTAAAAGTCCTTTAGAAACAATCAAGGCCGTGCAAGTCACCGGCACAGCGAAAACGCTAATGCCGTGGGATAAACTCCTTCTCATGGGATTTCTCGCAGGCGCGTATATCGCGTTTGGGAGCTTGTTAGCGCTCATCGTGACTGCTGGTATGACTAAAGCGGGGTATCCCATCGGATTATATCGATTCGCGTTCGGCGCGGTATTTCCCGTCGGCTTAATGTTAGTGGTGATCGCAGGCTCAGAACTATTCACGGGCAACTGTATGTTCCCGGTAGCAGCAGTGCTTCACAGAAAAGCAAAACTCACGGGATTGGGGAAGAATTGGCTCGGCTCATACGTGGGCAACTTCATCGGGGGCGTGTTCGTCGCTGGAGTTCTGACATTCCTCACCGGCCTGATCGTCGCGCCAAAGACAGGTGGAGTGGCTACAGCCTATTTCCTTAATTCTCAGGCAGTGTATAACGCGAAACTGGCTTTGCCGTTCTGGGATGCATTCTACAGAGGCATAGGCTGTAACTGGCTCGTGTGTCTTGCTGTATACCTAGCTGTTGCCTCAGACGATACAATAGGTAAGATCTTTGGGATTTGGTTCCCAATAATGGCATTCGTCGCGATCGGCTTTGAGCACAGTGTGGCCAACATGTACTTCATTCCGACCTACATCTTCGCTAACGGCTGGGGTTGGGACATGTCAAAATGGGGAGAATTCCTATACGTTAACCTGCTCCCCGTGACCTTAGGTAACATCATAGGCGGCGCAATCTTCGTAGCTGTGATCTACTGGTATGCGCTCCTTCGTGGAACTGGAACGGAGAGGGCTATCGCTGACCAAGCAGAAATCGACTAGTGAATAAACTAGCCAGTTGGCTTTTTAAGATCTGGCTACCTTGACGGGCAAAAGCCCGTCCTCTCTTTTTTATACTAAAGATTTAAGCGAGGGCAAACTCTTTCCAAAGGGACACGCGTGTGCTGAATTCGTACACAGCGAGGATCGACTCACCGTACCTCTGATCAAAAAAGATGGCACGTTCGTCGAGTCTACGTGGGACGAAGCCCTATCCTTAGTTGCTTCGAAGTTCAAGGCAACGCAGGACACGTATGGACCCAATTCGGTTGCGTTCCTGGCTTCTGCGAGGACAACAAATGAAGAGAACTACTTGATGAACAAGCTGGCGAGAGCGGGATTCCACACTAACTACCTTGATCACTGTGCGAGGCTGTGCCACGGTCCCACGGTAGCCGGACTCGCACGCTCGTTCGGCTCTGGTGCAATGACAAACTCCATTGCCGACATTTAGAAGCTAACTGCATATTCATCATCGGTTCGAATACCATGGAGCAGCACCGATAACGAGGAAAAATCAAACTACGACTCTACCTGAGATTGCGTATATTACGGTTGAGGGACAATGGCCCCGCTAGTAGTAACGGCCATAAAGAGACTCAAGAACAAATAACAAAAATATAAATGGTGCGAGCCCTTGGCTAAAAAGGGCCCGCTCCGCGCAACGCTAGAAGCTAAGTCGTTAATTACTCTATCTTCTTTTTAAGTATTAGAGCTATACACAAAATCCCGGCAACCGCGAAAATAGCTTCGAACCCTGGAACGGGTGGTGCTGTAGTGTTGTTATCAGCTGGTTGCAGGAAGCTTGTTACCCCGGCTGCTGTAGTCGTCGCGTTCGTAGTGGTTGTTACTGCTGTTGTTGTATTTGCTGCTGCTGTTGTCGTCGCGTTGCTCGTTACCGTAACATTTGCAGTTTCTTGCGCCATTGATGGCAGACTAAAAACGAGGATTAATAAAAGTGCCAAAACGCTGCTTATAACTACTCTCTTCATTTTGATTGATCATCTCCCATATATTCAACAGATAATGCGCGTAGCAGAGAGACATAAAACGGCTCCCCACATACCCAAGGAGAGCTATCTGCCAAACAGATAAGAGAACAACTCATTAAAACGTTTTTCGATTTCTGTATTCGCACGCGAAGCTCGACCGTGAATCTGCAAAGCAAGACGGCGGCCATAAAACTCCTATTTCACATAACGCGCACTCGAAGCGCTACAAACATTTCTTCTCAGGATCATGTCTATACGAGCCCTTCTGCGTTTCCACAAACGTTAGAATCGCGCTCAGCATGCGTTCAGTTAGTTGCAGAAATGCTGGAACACCCGTATGTATTTAAATTCTTTAAAATGTGACACAATTTGGGAAGCAAGCAGTTAAGCCCAGGACTATTTTTGAGGAGTAAATACGTGACACGAATTCGTGTCACGCAGACTACATAGCAATTTATCATCAATGTTATCGAGAGCGAGGAGAGTACCTGTCCCTTTATGCTCATGAATAGCACGACATGTGAAACTATGCATCGTCGTCCTCTTTGTGACGGGCTGTTGGCAAGCGTTCTTTCTGCTTTCGGGAAAGCAAAGGAGGTGAAAAAAGTGCAAGCTCAGACATTCGACACAACTACTAACACCTGCACCTATTGCCACTTCGATGCGCAAGGGAGTGCGAGTTGGGACTAGAAAGACCTGACAGCAAGTTGTGCGCCAAATGCGTAGCTAGCTGTTACGATGACATCGTCAGAACCAAATGCTAGGAGCAGCAAGTAAGAAGGCCGCGCAACAAGTGCACCAACTATTTTCATTATCGCGGCCTCTTTCTCTGCTAATATAGCTCTAGTTAGAAACTGGCGTGATTGTTGTTGTTAGTCTCTCTTTTTTCCACTTTTGCTTTGAATCTGAAGCTGCTTTCCTCTTGATTTACAATCTTATCTTGGACTTATCTTCTATAATGGTGGTCGCTTATAAATGTCGAATATTGGCACCAGCGTCAATAGAAGCAAAATACTGAAGTGACGTGCCAATTTCATCTTTCGACTCTTCAGAAACTGTAAATAGTCTTGTCGGTAAGAGTCCCTATTCTCACTCGTAAGCGCTACTACCTGAATAACAGGCTGCTTTTGTAGCTAAGACTTGTCTGTGGGCGTTTTCTTGCTCACGCCTTAGCATGTTTACGTCTAGAATAGCCTTTTTCTGAAAGGATGCTATAGTGTTTAGTTTAATTGTAGTATGGGATCATTTGGAAGTTGCTATCCTAATTACATTCGTTTGCCAAGAACCGCTAATTACTCTTATAAAATCTGAAGCTGCGATAAGAGCGTTTTGTGGGCAAACACTTACAATAAAATCCTCGGAAAGAACTGCCCATATAACGAGAAAGCGCCATTTCAAACGCTCTTCCGCGATAACTCTGCCCGTATTGAGGGAAGTTAACTTAAGCATGTACCTGCAACTTTTTAAGCAAAACGGGAAGGTGGCCTATGTA
>JGI24141J26756_1000190_pt1 | contig 18208 bp, 20 predicted proteins | sample BarGraIncu00421A_FD_26756 | JGI IMG/M metagenome (IMG submission 26756) | reverse complement strand
CGGCGGGATCGCGTTCCAGGCACCAAAGTATGTATCGTTCACGCATTCTTCGGCATCTGACTGATTGCGCAGAACATTATTGGATATATGGTGAAACAGCTTGCCATACTTCTTCTCCGTTTCGCTGATCGCCTGCTCCGAGCGTGCCCAATAAAGATCGATGATTGCGCTGTCGTCCATGAGACATGTCTCCTTTCCAATTGAAGGCCTTCACTAATTATGTACTAAAAAGAAACCGTTTGCTTGCATCAGATGTATAACCAGATGGCACTCCTCATCGTTTTAACCATGAATATCCTTAATGATGAAAGGTATTACATCTAATCTACCCCAAACAGGTACTACTTGATCCGGCTTGATATCGATTACCAGGTGGAATGATATCTGCAGAACGGATTTCTGCATATCGTCCGGAAAACTGTGTTTGGCAAGTAGAAATTCCTTTGCTGCTGTTGAGTTGTTCCAGTACATTTTGAAAGCCGGCTCCTTCGATCTTGGTGACATCGTTCTCTATTTTGCGGGCTATCTGGCGGGGTATGGAATTTTAAAACTCTATTTGGACAATTCCGGTAAAGCGCAAACAAATCAACTACCTATAACTTTGGATCAATAAATCGTTTGCTCGAAATAGTCAAGGAAAATGGCTCGAATTTCAAAATCTACTCAAGCCAGTGCCGGTATAGACAAACGCTGGATTTCGTACTACATATCATTTATCTGCTTACGTAATTTGCCGCTATTAAGAGATATGCTTATATTTTGTTTACATTTCGATGCGGATTTATATATATACGCTGTGTAAAAATAGATGTGTATGTTTTTTGTTTTATGATTAAGAACGTTATAAAGTAGAATCAATATCTCAAAGCAAGGAGAATGCCTTATGCGCAACCGAATACTCGTAGTAGATGACGAGCCAGCCATATCAGAATTAATATGCATGAATCTTCAAATTACCGGATATGATTGTGATTCCGCTTTGGATAGTAATGCCGCTTTGGAGTCTTTAAACAAGATGCAGTACGATTTAGTTTTGCTGGACATCATGTTGCCCGGCATGGATGGCTTTGAGTTAATTGAGCACATCAATGTCCGCAATGTCCCCGTTATATATTTATCTGCCAAGAATGCTGTAACGGATAAGGTTCGGGGCCTTCGACTGGGTGCGGAGGACTATATCGTCAAGCCATTTGATGCATTGGAGCTTCTGGTGCGTGTAGAGAAGGTCCTAATGCGCCATCAAAAAGTATCAGANGTGCTTAATTTGGACAATGTGCAGATCAATATTCCCGAACGTACCGTACGGAAATCTGGTGAGTTGGTTGCACTGAAGCCATTGGAATTTAATTTGTTGGTTATGCTGGCGCGCAATCGTAACGTGGTTCTTTCCCGGGAAAAGCTGCTTCATGAACTATGGGGCGAAGATTTCTTTGGAGAAACGCGAACAGTAGATGTCCACATAGCACAGTTGCGCAAGAAGCTTAAATGGGGAAACAAGATTGTCACCGTGCCCAAAATGGGCTATCGCCTTGAGATATTGGTATGAGACTTTGGGTAAAGATATCCCTCATTGCCATCATCATATGTACTGCTGCCATGGGAATTTGTGCTACGGTGATTCTCAATTATACAGCGAGCAATGAAGTGGATAAAGCGGTACAGGCAGGTTTAAGTGAGCATTATCTTTTTTGCACGTCCCTTGCGTCTTCAGTCAATTCGGAAAGCGAGGAAGGGTTAAGCGAAATAACGAACCGCAGCATTGTGCAATATTATTTTAAAAATGTGGCAGGTTTTTATGAAAATATGAATACGTATTTCTCCATGACACAGGGCGGGAAGTACCTGTATAATCGTGCAGCTCAAGCTCCGCTTGCACTACTGGATGAACCGGAGGGTGGGGCAAGAAAATATGCCATCATGGAAATAAACGGTACCAAGATTTTAATAATAGTTGGCCAGCAGGAGTTGTTGGATCAAACCTTTAACGTCTATTATTCCCAAGATATCACACACATTTACCAGGAGATGCAGAAACTCACCTGGCAGGTGACCTGGATTTTGTGTTTTTCAATCGTCGCGCTATCGTTACTTTTACTTCTGCTGATACGGCTTGCGCTGCGCCCCGTTCGAAATCTCTCCAAAGCCTCAGTCCGTATGGCCGCAGGTGTTTTTTCAGAGCGCGTTCCAATTGTTTCAAACGATGAAGTGGGACTCTTAAGCAGAAGTTTCAACCAAATGGCGGAAGCCGTCGAGACACACATTAACCAGATTGAACAAACGTCCCATCAGCGCAATTTGCTGCTCAGCAGCCTTACCCATGAATTGAAAACACCTATGACCGCCATTATTGGGTATGCCGATTCCATAATGCATTTTAAAATGAACACAGATCAGCACCAGAGGGCTGTTTGGCATATTTACGAGCATTGCCGACGCATGGAGCGGCTCTCTCAGAAGCTGATGAATCTTATCTCTCTGGATGCAGGAGAACAAATTGAAATGATACCTGTTGCTGTCGATAAGTTATTCCAACAAGTGTGCGACGCGGTAGAATCCACCTTAAGAGAAAAAAAACAAACGATAGAAATAGAGAGCAGCCTCGAATTTTTGATTGCGGACAATGATTTGCTTTTCAGTCTGCTGGTGAACCTGATTGACAATGCAAGCAAGGCATCCATCACAGGAGCCGCCATTCGTCTGCGAGCTTATAAAACCGACAGCGGATGCCCTGTTTTGCAGGTACAGGATACGGGTATTGGAATCCCGGAGGCTGAAATAGCGAATGTCACCGAGCCATTTTACCGTGTGGATAAATCCCGCAGCCCCAAAAATGGTGGGATCGGACTGGGACTGAGTCTGTGCAAGATGATAGCACAAAAGCATGATGCAACACTTTTGATTGAATCCTGCGAAGGCAAAGGCACCAGTGTCAAGGTCGTATTCCCTACAGCAAAGGAGTAGAAAATGATGAAGCGTGAGCGTCTTTGGAACAGTTTATACGTGATACTTACAATTATTGTGTTATTGCTGATTATGACAATACCACATATTGTGATGTGTAATATGCAGCATAGCATCAATCAAATACAGGTTGAACAAACTGGACCGGACTATAACTGGATCAAACTGAGCACAAAATAGAGCCGTTTACATTTTGCTGATGGTTTGCACATGAACTGCTGATGAGTTGATGCTGATTGATGATGCTATTGGATCTATACTAAAATTATTCGAAGACTGGGAGGTGCTTTTATGAAGAAGTTGTGGATTATAACCATGGTGCTTACTTTGTCCTTATTATTAACTTCGTGTCAGCCCACGCCGGAAACACCTGTCGTTGTGGGCAAAGGAGATGGCCGGCTTGAGGATAAAATCATAGACAGTACACAAAACACTTCAGCCCCTGAAGGGAAGGTATTGGACTTTGGTACTCCGGAAAAATACACAGACGAATTTTCCAATAATTCAGGCAAGCTGACAGTTCATGTGGATGCGCCCATCACTGTGCCGCAAGTCTCGTCCCTGCCCGTGATCAAGGTTTCTCCCCGCACCATTACGCAGGAAGAAGCCGATACGCTTGTTTCTTTTCTTTTTCAGGGGAAACCACTGCTTGCCACGGACAATGAGAAGGTATTGACCGTGCAGGATCTGCAAAATTTAATCATACAAAATAAAGCGGCGGCAGCGACCGAAAAAGATTCCGCCCAAAAGCAGCGCATTCTTGATGCCATTGCAGAATTAGAGGCTCAGCTCAAAACTGCGCCCCGAAGCATAGAGTCCGGTGAATCCACAACCACCTTACAAGGGTCCGGCGGTCAAACCGGAATTGACATTTTTTGTAATCTGGGCAATCTGAATCCCGCCCATATTTATATTAATAATACTGCAGAAAGCCGCGCTCTTGCTTCCTTTTACAACGGCAGCAAGATAAATTATATGAATATTCTTCGTCCCGAAAGCCAAACCAACGGACTAAAAATTACTCTCGAAGAAGCACAGAAGGAAGCCGATGCGGCGGTTAAAAAACTAGACCCCGACGGACAATATGCCCTTTCTACTTACGGAATCGCATGGATGGATGACAGAAGCATTGAAAGCAACGAGCAGGCTGATATAGATAATGCAGCCAAAGCGTATGTGTTTGAATATATGCGCCAGGTTAGCGGAATACCCGCCACTTATACCATGATTGAATGCGCCAATGTAACAAGTTTGGATGATACGTTCACCAATCCTCTGTCCTACGAGCGCATACAGGTGCAAGTGGATGAAAACGGCATCGCCGCTTTGGAATGGGTTTCTCCCATGAAACAGGGAGAAACCATGACCCAAAACGTACAGATACTGTCCTTTAAACAGGTGCAGGAGATATTCTCTAAGATGATCAAAATACGATATTCCTTCGTCGATGAAACCAATCCCAACTATACGGTAGAATCCTGCGATGTATATGTCACACGTGTAGTGCTGGGATACACGCGCATCGCCTCAAAGGACAATCCTGATGAATTTATGATGGTACCCGTTTGGGACTTCTTCGGATACGATGTACAGAATATCCCGGAAATTCCCCTAACCGGAAACCAGGACCGGATGGAATACATTAACAGTCTTGTGACCATCAATGCCATCGACGGCAGCATCATAGACCGGGGTTTTGGTTATTAACACGCTGAATGAACAGCAGGTGTGGAAGATTCTGGAACGAAATAGTCAAAAGCTCATGAAGTTCAATGTGCCTGTCTTTCCCAATTTATTAGGGTAAAAGGAATATTTGACAAGCAAATGAAGCTGGCATACGTCTGGAATAAAGCTGGAAAAAAGATTGTAAATATTGAGAATATATCTCTTGGATATATGAGAATTAAAGAAAATGGTCGGAGGAAGATATTGGATATTCTACGGTCCGACATCAAACGTGCACTGACATCATGGGGATTCTTTGCGGGTATCATCGGCATGATCCTGATAATACTGATCGGTGCATCTGTGGTCATTCTGCCTGTCATCCAGCAGGGTGCGGGCGAAGGTCTTGCAGCCGGCTTTCATGCCCGGACGTTGCTGATGGCGCTATCTTCCGACGTTATGCTTCTGTGCGCACCCATCCTGTGCGCTCTCCCCTATACGGCGGCTTTTGTGGATGACTATAAGAGCGGGTACCTGAAGGAGTACCTGCCGCGCAGCGGAAAAGAGCGATACATAAAGGGGAAGGTAGCCGCAACGGCACTTTCGGGCGGGCTTTGCCTGTTCATCGGCATCATAGCGGCATATATCCTATTTGCACTTGTGTTTATGCCGATGGAATTGGCTCCTAAAATCCAGACTGCCGCAATCCTTGAAGAAATGGATAGGGCGGCAGACATAGCGCAGCCTTCGCTGTTCGCAGTTATTTTGGGCAGAGCAAGCATATTTTTCCTGTTCGGTTCTTTATGGTCGCTGGTCGGGGCGCTCCTGTCATCTGTAACGATGAGCAAATACATGGCGTATGCGTCGCCGTTTATCATCTACTATGTGCTGGTGATACTCTGCGAACGTTACATCAAGAGCCTATATGTAATCAATCCGCAGCAGTGGCTGACCGTGCCGGAAGCCTGGCCGGGCGGCGGATGGGGCGTCGCACTGTTCCTCGTGGAACTCATTGCCATTCTTTCGATCGGATTTGCCCTTAGTGTGTCAGGGAGGCTCAGCGATGCGTAGATTAAAGCAGGTATGGACGGTATCGGCATACAACTTTCGGGGATGGCATAAAAATCCGCGCATTATCATCACTTTCGCGCTGGCGTTTATTTTGTGCTTCCTGCTTTCGGATAAAGCGGTGCAATTCGCCCAAGAATATGGAACAACGATGCAAAGCGTGGAAGCCTTTGTCTGGACGTTCGGAGACAGCAACTCCATCCTGCTTGCGTCGCTGCTGCTTGTGCTGCTGTTTGCGGACATGCCCTTTTTAGGTGCNGGCGTCCCCTACTACCTGTCCCGAATCCGCCGTTCGACGTGGCTGTGGGGGCAAATACTCTATATATGCCTTGCGACGTTCCTCTATATGCTGTTTGTGCTTGTNTCCACCTCCCTTGTTTGCATGAGGCAGAGTTTCATCGGTAACATGTGGAGCGAGACCGCCGCGATACTCGGCTATTCCGGTGCCGGCAAGGCGGTGGCTCTTCCGGCTCTCGTCAAAACATTGGAAATGTCCACACCATATGAATGTATGGCGACGATCTTTTTGCTTATGCTGCTCTATACATTGCTCATGGTTTCGATCATGCTTGTGATCAACATTAAAAAGGGGCAATTTTGGGGCGTAGTCAGCGTGTTCCTGTTCAGTATGTACGGATTCCTTTTGAACCCGCAGACATTCAACGCCTTCATGCAGCTCGATTCCGGGCAGATGTATATTGCAAACCTGTGGGCGGCCTGGCTTTCACCGCTGCAGCACGCGACATACCATATGCACAATTTCGGTTACGACCTTTTGCCGCGCCTGTGGATGACCTATGGGATATTCGGGGTGCTCATCCTGCTGTGCTTTATATCGGCACTGCGTGCGATACGCCAGTACAATTTCAACTTTTCCGGCACGGAGTAGTTTGCGAATAGCGGGTAAGGAGGTTTTGCATGAACATTGCCATCAGTGTACAGCATGTATACAAGGACTTTAAGGGCGAACAGGTACTCAAGGATGTCCATCACGACTTTGAGGAGGGGAAAATCCACGGCATCGTGGGCAATAACGGCAGCGGCAAGACGGTGCTGATGAAATGTATCTGCGGTTTTCTGCACCCCACCAGCGGCAAAATATTTGTAGGATATAAGCAGGTAGGCAAGGATATGGATTTTCCGGAAGACCTTGGACTCATCATCGAAATGCCGGGTTTTTTGCCGACCGTTTCGGGAATGAAGAATCTTCAGATACTCGCCTCGCTCCAACACAAGATTGATGACGACGCCATCCGCGGGACCGTACGCCGCGTAGGGCTTGACCCTGCCATGAAAAAGCCGGTGGGAAAATACTCGCTCGGCATGCGCCAGCGGCTCGGCATCGCGCAGGCCATTATGGAAAATCCGTCATTATTAATACTGGACGAGCCTCTAAACGGCCTGGATAAAAGCGGTGTCTGGGATATGCGTGAGCTGATCAAGGAGCTGCGTTCACAGGGCAAGACTATTATCCTTGCCAGTCATAACCAGCTGGACATCGACGAGCTTTGCGATACGGTATGTGAGATGGATGCGGGCCTTTTAACGGTGGTAAGAGCATGAGCGAGATCATCCGCATGGAAAACGTTGTTAAGGTGTATGAGGGCGGCCGCCGCGCCATAAACGGCGTGAGCCTTCGTATTTGTAAGGGAGAACGAGCGCTGATTACCGGCGCGCCCGGCAGCGGCAAGACGACGCTTATGCGGCTGATTGCTGGGATGGACCGGCCAAGCGATGGAGAGATACATGTGCTTGGACAAGCCGTTCATGAGATGGACGCAGATACGGCGGCGGACTTCCGTAACCGGCATATGGGACTGTTGGGCAGATTCCCCGCGTTTATGGATCGCCTTACGGTGCTGGAAAACGTCATGATGCCGCTCACCTTGCGCGGTGTTCCGGCGGCGCAGCGCGGGAAAACGGCCAGGGAGCAATTAAAAACACTCGGGTTGCTTTATGCCGGCCATGCACGGCCGCAGCAGCTTACGGTGCTGGAAGCAAAACTGGCATCCATCGCGCGGGCGCTCATCGCACAGCCGGAGATCCTGCTGCTGGATGACATGACGGCCGGTCTGTCCGGAAACGATACGGATCAGATTACAGACACGCTGCGTGTACTTTTTCAGAATAGAGAGTACACAATTATAGAGTTTACGGGGTCTGCAGGCGGCATAATTGATGCGGACAAGACGGTTATACTGGACCGCGGAAATAGAAGGAGGAAATGGGATGAGAAAACGGTGCGTTCTACTTGCGCTTATGCTGGTGCTGATCTGGCCTGCAGCGGTATCCGCTGCAACCGAAACGAGCAGAGAACCGACGACGCCGACTACAACGCCAGGTGCGACGGATAACGACACGACAGGAGAGATCGGCTTCACGATTGACAACGCGAACATCTATGAAGGGATGGACAAAGCATACACGGACGGATACACACCGTCCGTGCAGAACGGCATGGTAACCATCATCCTGCCTCTTTTAGCAGGCGGTGAGATCAAAGATGGTGTCATAACCGTCACACCGGGGCTGGGTGAACCGGCTTCCTCTCCTTTTGTGTTCAAGAACTATCAAAAAACGGTGGGCCTTCAGGAGAATGCGGTGAACAGCGGCAGCGCCAAGGTTCCCTCGTACCTGGTCCGCTTCGATCTGGCTCTTGCCTCCAGCCGGGTCAACGGTGTGTATCCCGTAATGATCGACATACAGGCAAGCGCCGCAGACGGCAGTCCTGTCCAACAGAGCTTCAGCTGCTATGTGACCGTGACGGACGGAAAAGATCCGAACGCTGCGGAGCCTACNCAGGNAGTAGTGGAGCCGACGGTGGAAAAGCCCACGTCACAGCCTAAAATCATNGTCAGCANCTACAGNGTGAATCCTGCTCCGGTGACGGCGGGAGGGGAGTTTACTGTGACGGTCACGCTGAAAAACACCAGCGATANCAAGTCTGTACGGAATATGATGGTGACGGCATCGTGCGATTCGGTCAATGTATCGCTTTTGAACGAGAGCAGCGTGATCTATATCAAAGAGCTCGGTCAGGGCAAAACGACGGATATTGAACTCAATTACAAGACCGATCTGGAAACGCCCGCACAGCGCTATAACATTACGCTGGCGATGGAATACGATAACAGCGACGCAGTGACGCTCACGTCATCAGGAACGGTCGCGGTTGAAGTCAAGCAGCCGCTTCGCGTGGAACTCGAGGCACCGACGGTCGAGACGCAGGTCAACGCTGGAGATACGCTCCCTTTGAGCTTCCAGGTGATGAATCTTGGCCGGGGCATGATCTACAACGTGCGCATCGAGCTGAGTGCGCCCGGCCTTATCCCTTCCGGAACGACTTTTGTCGGCAATATCGAGGCAGGGACAGCCATGCCGGGCGAAATGGACGTGTTTATCGGCACAAAGGATATGAGCGAGGGGTACNAGGGTGAGGACAAATACGGTCTGACCAATGGNACAATCACACTCCTTTATGAGGACGGGGACGGACAGACATACACGGAGNAAAAAGAATTCTCCACAACGATCAACGCGCCGGTGATTCAGGATACATCCGCCGAGCCGGAAGANCAGCCTGAAAAGGCCGGGCAGTGGTGGATTTCCATTGTCATTGGCGCCGTGATCGCGGCCCTGNTTACGGTGTTTTTGATCGTTCGCGGCAAGCGCAGGCAGGGTAAAGGACAATGAATAGATTTGATCTGGTCCGTCTGGCCTGCAGGAGTCTTACCGGCCGACAGGCCGTGCTGCCTGTCGCCGGGATAGCGGCAGCCGCTTTCTGTCTGTGCTTTGCCGGTACGATATTCACCACGGTGCAGCAGGAGAAAGCGCTGCCGTATGAGCTGATTTTTTCTTCGGAAGGCAATACCGGCCTCACGGACAACATTATGGCCGAAATATCGCAGATGCAAAGTGTGCTGGCGGCCACGCCTGTGCTGCCGGTTCCTGCTGCTGTCAAGACGGGAGAGTACTCGGCAAAGCTGATGCTGACCGGGATAGATGCGGTATATATGGAGTCAGACTTCTCGTCGGGGCGCCGCTTCCCGGACAACAGCGTTATGCCGTACATCGTGCTGAACGAAGCGGCCTGCAAACAGTTTGCGAACAGTAAAGCATACGCGCAANAGGCAGCAACACCCGAAATCNACTGGCTAAGTGCGGGCTTTTCTCTGCAGGCGGGTGAGGGAAGCCGATGGATCACCTCCAAGGTCTGCGGAATATTAACCAAAGAGGAAGCAGATGAAACACAGGAGCCTGCCGCGTACATCAGCCTGCCCGTGGCAAAGGAGCTGCTGCAAAACAGCGGGCAGAGTGCGGATTATACCGCCGCTTACGTGCGCGTCACCAACATCGGGCAGGCGGCGAGCGTATCCAAAGCCCTCGCTGCACTTGGGCTGTCAGTCACAAACTCCACCGGGGAATTGCAGGCCGGATGGGATGCCGACATAAAGGAGATGGTGTATCTGATCGTAACCGGTGCGTTTGGCCTTTGCTGTGCATCCGTTTTGCTGGCTGCAGAGAGAAGAATATCCCTGTTGCAGCAAAGGCAGGCCTGGGACATGCTGCGGTGGATGGGATTAAAGGGACGGAGTCTGCGTAGTCTGTTTTGCGTACAGAATGTGCTGCTTTCAGTGATTGGGACAGCCTTGGGCATCCTTGCGGCAACCGCTCTGCCCCTGTTTCTTTCATCCGGAACCGTGACAGAGTCGAACTTTGCGCTGGCAGTGCCTTTTCAGGTTGCCGTCGTCAGTGCGGTGATTTGTATGGCGGCAGGACTGCTGCCATTTTGCTGGATGCGTAAAACGGTAAATCCCGAGGTAGAATAAATCTGCTGTTATCCTTTCTTTATTTTTATTCGGGCTGTCCAATGCAGTATAAATTTTTTGATTATAAAAAATATAATATTATAGTTATTAAAATTTGAAAGGAAATGATAAAATGGTAAATACAAAGAGAAAAAAGAAAGATCAAGGGGTTCCACTTCATTAATGATATAGACTTATTTATTTAAAATAATACTTGCTGCAATTGCAATATTTTAGTCCATTATCTAAACCATAACTCACTGGTATCCCAACACACACCATGGATTCATCCTGAGCCCAAATAATTTCCCAGCCTACAAGTATTTCGTTTAACTCAATTTCGCCAGCATAAAAGATTTTACCGTCAATGTTATGCTCAATAAAAAGCTCTCTATTGTTCTCAACTATAGAGACATTTTTAACAGGTGGTCCAGATACTCAAACATTAATTCCTAATATAAAATTATCCAGTGAATCTTTTTTGGGTACTGGGTGCACACAAATGCCAAGTGCTGAAGTAATTCGTTCAATTTCTATTGATAACGATAATGAAGGTTATCACAACAATCAGACCGGAATTTTTATTATTGACTCGAAAGAAGATATTGGTAAATTCTTAGATTTTTTACAATTTGGCTTTCAANCATTTAGCTACTCTTCACATGTACTAGGTGTAACAAATTTTAGCTGCGAAGAAATTTGGGATACATTCGAATCCTATTGTATTAATCCGAAATGAAGCCAACATTATAGATAAATAGATCATTAACTGGCTCAGGAGGACTGTAAGCGTATAGAGCGTGATCGACTGGTGCAGCTTGGTTATAACGTTTTTTTGTACGATACCTGGGAATATTCCAGCCTTTCAGGAAAAACCTACCATACCGTATTGACAGGCCTTCTTACAAAAACACAGACAGAAGAATTCAGCAAGAACGAGGTGTACGGATATAATCTGGACTGGGTTAGAGATGGTGATGGGATTGTTAATTTTGGCAATTCTTAACGGAGGCAAGGATTATGAAAAAGAATCGGATTTTCTCAACGCAGAAAATGATACTTTTGCTGACAACCGTTATTATGATTACTGCAGGACTTCTCACTTCAGCGTGTTTTCATGAGGGTCAAATCAAAGAAGTTATAGATATTCAGAATACATCTACAAATCCCGACAACAGCGAGACAGAAATATATACGGAAGAATGAATAACGATATCAGATGAAGTGAAGTTGAATGAACTGTTGGATTTTAAATGACAGGACATAAGCAGCATGGATATTAAAAATACAAGAATAGTATCCGAGAAGCATCCATTCATAGCCTGGCAACAACTGCATCTACAAAGTGTTGCTTAGCAAATTGTCCGAAAAATCGTTGACTTATCATGATCAGTAAATGTATTATTGACAGTACTGATGTAACAATGTAGTCTAAATGCAAAAGTATGAGTTTCAGCAAAACAATGAGAAGGTGATTTTTTATGAGTAAATACCCGAACTTAACAGAAGCAGACAGCGTGATAATGGAGCTTTTATGGCGGGACGGCGAAGCGGGAAGTAACGCTATCACGGAGGAAATAGAAGACAGGCTTAACTGGTCAAGACAGACTGTCAGAACATATCTTACACGATTGATGGAAAAAGGATTAATTGATGCCAGAAAGATTAATGAGCGCGTATTAAGATATTATCCTATTGTATCAAGAGAAGAATATGCCGCCGATAAGGCTAAGAGTTTATGCAACAAGTACTATGGCAATATATCTCAAATGGTGGCAGGGATTGTTGATAATGAAAACATCAGTGAAAGTGATCTGANCGAATTAGAAAATCTGATTAAGCAGATGAAAAGACAAGAGGGAAAGTGACATGAGTTTCATGATAAGCACTCTGTTTCAAATAACAGTTATGTCTTCTGTCATGNTTTCTATAATTCTCCTGNTGAAAAAAATGATCGGCAAACACCTGAACCCCATGGTTTTAGGTCTTCTGTGGTTAGTGGTTCTTGTGCGTCTGATTTTTCCGATAACTTTTGTAAGTCCAATAAGTGTGTATGATATTTTTCCGCAGCAAATATCAGAGCACGAGCAGTCAAGATACAGCGACGTATGATGGAAATATGGCGCCACTTAACGCGGAGCAGGGAAAAACCTTAGCAGAGAAAACGGCTTTGCTTTTGGATAACACATACTTGCAGTCAGCGTTGATTGCCGTATGGGCATTGGGTGTGATTATAGTTCTTACCGTTCAAATAAGACGTATTATTTTGCTCAATAGAAAACTTAAATTGTGCAAAGAGGTACAAAAACATGTACTGGTTGATGTGCTGGAGAATTATAAACGAAGATTAGGCCTTACGTGCAAAATAAGAATACTTGCTTGTGACGCAGTAAAAACACCGGCAACATGCGGATTGTTGAAGCCGTGTATACTCATGCCGTCGGCATTCATTCAGAGCGAGAATTGTATCCAGAACAACGTAATCATACTGCACGAATTGTGTCATATAATGCGGGCGGATATTCTGCTTAAGTATGTTTGGTTATTCGCCAAGGCACTGTATTGGTTTAATCCGCTGGTTTGGGTAGCTAATAAGCAATCCAATGAAACAATAGAGCTTTGCTGTGATCAAAAAGCATTAAAAATTATTGGAGACAAGAAGAGGCTGGATTATGGTCAAACTTTACTCGATATAGCAAAGAAGACAAAGGCTAATAAACTGACTGCTGTCACATCTTCCCTTTGTGAGGGTAAGTCTGCATTAAAGGGGCGGATACTTCGAATTGTCAGTCCCCAAAAATCGTCGATACATGCCATTGTATTATCTGTATTCATTGCACTTATTATGATAATGTCCTGCTTTACGTCTATATGTCTGCCTGTACCAAAAAAGAAAGTCATACCAAGTACTGGAAACATGGGAAAAACTGTTCAGCAGCAGGAGACAACGGTTGTTGAAGAGGTTGGCGCGACTGTGTTTCCATCTACAACTGATGAGACATATCCGAAGACACAGGATATGGAACCGACTGCTGTACAGACGACTGTGATTTTGGTTTCAGATGTATCAATTGAAGAACCATATGCAAATATACAAGTTACAGCAGAGCCGACTGCGACAGAGACGACTGCGATAGAGACGTCTGCGATAGAGACGTCTGCGAGTGTGATTCCAAACAAATAACGTTTCTTCTTGCTTGTACAGCGCAATTTATGCAAAATCCCATGAATTTTATCCCTCGCAACCCATAGATCACGAATACTATTTTGTCTCTTGACAAAATAGACGTAGTAATGTAGTCTAAATCTTGACGTAAAACTTACATCAAGATTTAGAAAAGATAATTATTATGAATGAATATACGAGTCAACAGCAATTGACAGCATTGACAATCAGGCCGTTGAAGGCTCATCGGATGATCCGAGTGTTATGGAGTACTATTTGTATGACGAAAATTCTAGCGATGATGTCATAGCATATTTTTCGTGGCAGAATCCCGGTAACTTTTACTACGTGAACCTTCCTTTAGATAAAGATGTATATAGGGAATTCGGATTCGTAAGATGCAAACTTGATGTATTTGCGGCGAGTTCATTCGAGGGGAATGAGGTGGGATGTTTGAGCACACGATTTGTATTACCAGTTACAATAGTTATTTGCTTTACATGTAGCGTGGAAAATGGGCAGACAATGGGCGATGATATCAAAGGACAGAACTCAGAATTACTGATATCCGCACAGATCGATGTGCTGACCGTCGGTCCTTACTACTCCTCAACAATTATTTCTCTTGACTATGATCCTCATAAAGTTATTAATGGTACGAGTCGAAACTTCCAGAAAAGTTGCGGAAGTAGTATGAGATCGCCCTATCTCAGTAATGTTTTCCATTCGAAACAAGCGGATGGATAAGCAAAATAAGCTGATCAATGGTGTAATTACGCCATTGATCGCAAGTTGGTGCTTTGTTTCGATGATTTCCCTTGTTCGCTCTGGTATATATAAATTTGAATTACTTAATTTTGTCAACGAGATTTCTCCAATAACCTTCATTTTTCAGATAGGAGCCGTCTTTTGTACACTATCTGCCATCAATCTGATTGTTCGTAACTCGTGTATCTATAAAGCAATTTTGCTGATATTGGTTTCGATTTATGCTGCAATTCTCATTCGTTCCTATGAAGACACTTCGTTTTTTGTTGGAATATCAATAGCATGTGCTGTGATTGGTTACTTCGCATTTCGAGATGATAAACTCAAGTTGCCAAAAGTGGTTCTATCCGACCGTCACGTCAGATGGATATTGTTTGGCCTTGCCGTATTCTTTGTACTTTACGTCGGCGGTCTGACAACATTGCGTTACCTGAATTTTGTTTCCTCGACTTATGATTTTGGGATTTTTTCACAGATGTTCTATTATATGAAAGAAACCCTGCTACCGATGACAACTTGTGAGCGGAATGGATTACTGTCTCATTTTTCGATTCATATCAGTCCAATCTTGTACTTGCTTCTCCCCGGATATTTAATTTTTCCAAGCCCTATTTATCTGCAAGTGATGCAAAGCCTGATCTTGGCCAGCGGTGTGATCCCACTCTATTTGCTTTCTCGCAACAGTCGACACTCCGCAAAAGTCACGCTGGCGATCTGTGCTCTTTACCTATTCTATCCGGCATTGATTGGAGGTACATTCTACGACATCCATGAAAACATGTTCCTAACCCCTCTGATTTTATGGCTGTTTTATTTTTTAGAACGAGATCAAATCAAGGGAATAATCCTCTTTTCTCTTTTGACGTTGATGGTCAAGGAAGATGCGGCTCTTTATGTTTTGTTTATAGGGTTGTATGTGATTCTAAACAACAAAAGGCTCAAATTGGGACTTGCTATTTCATGCATGGCACTGGCCTGGTTCGTGACGACCCTGATCATTCTTAAAAATTTTGGGAATGGAGCCATGACAGACCGCTTCAGCAATTTCATCAGTGACCCGCAGTGGGGATTGTTGAGCGTAGGCAAGACCATCCTGTAACCCGGCTTATTTGTTCAAAGAGGTGTTCACTCCCGAAAAAATCAAATTTATCTTATTGATGCTCTTGCCAATTGGCCTCATTCCGATACTTAGCAGAAATCTGAAACAGTTGATTCTGATGGTTCCGTTTGTTGTCATAAATCTGATGCCAAACTATATTTATCAGCATTCCATTTACTTTCAGTATACCTTTGGTGTCAGCGCCATCTTTTTTTATCTGGTTGTCATCAATGCCAGAGAGCTAAAACCAGTTACTCGACGATATGCCCTCTCATTTGCGGGAATGGGTGCCTTGATCATTTGCCTGTCTCATATATCGGGTTTCACCAGCCTGGCTCTTGATGCAACACAGAACCACTCAGACTATCAATTGATCCAGTCTTGTCTGGATCAGGTCCCTGCCAATGCTTCTGTGCAAGCATCNGGATACTATCTGCCGCATTTGTCACAACGAAAGAATTTGTACGATCATACATACAATCAAAAATCGCTGCAGATAGTTGAAACAGAGTATGTCGTTCTGGACCTGCGTCCCGGGTGCGAAGAAGACATGAATGCGTTTATTTCACAATACGAACAAGCGGGCTATCTTCGTATCGCGTATGAACCGGATCTGATCGTTATCTTTCAAAAGCCAGATGCAGTCCAATCTTAAGAATTTTTCAATATTGAAGAGTAATAAAATGGAAGCACAGAGGAGAGAATATGAAAAATCCAGCAAAAAGGATCAGGATATCAGCATACCAAAAACACTGCAGCAAATTTAGGAAAATGCTCAGCATTGCCTTATAGAAGGTTGGAGGGTTTATCAAATATGAAAAAATCAGATGCATCCAAAAGAAAGAAACGTAAGGCGATCATCATCATCGCAATTGCACTAATTGTCCTGGCAGCTGCAGGTGCTTCAACTTACCTGTTTGTAATAAAGGAAAAGACATATCCAGTTACCGATGCGAACGGAATTGTGAAGAAGCTAACGATTGCAGAAATGAATCGGGAACTTGACGCACCCACATTCTATCCTGGAATTATGATTAATGGAGTCGATGTTTCCGGAAAAACAAAGGTAGAAGCAACTGCCGTTTTTGCCAGTGATCCTAAATTGGATTCCCCGACTATTAATATTCTGATGAATTTAGACGGTAAAGAATATCCATTGGATACGTCTTCCATTAAAATATCATCCAATCTGACCGCCGTTATGGAGAAAGCCTATAATTATAATCGATCAAGCGAAATGATGGTTGTGCCGGAAGATGTTGTCACAAGATATGAAGTCTTGATACAGCTTGCAAAAACAACAAAAAAATATAATACCGAATATGCAGCCGATGCAAAAAGCATTGAGGAAGCGGTACACAGAATTTTGGATACTCTTGAGATAGTACCTGTTGATGCAAAGGCAATATCTTTTGATAAAGAGTCTTTATTGTTTGTTTTATCTGATTCCTCAGCAGGTCGTACCCTCGATATTGATTCAGCAATTGCAGCTGTGAAGGCAGCTTTTGATGCTAAGGAATACACGAAGACTATTTCTGTTGCGGTAACAACCGTTGAGCCAAAGGTAACCTCAAATGACCTTGCGGCAACCTTGGGTCTGGTATCCTCAACTACAACCAAGACTACAGACAAAGCTAATCGTAATACGAATATTAATCTTGTCTGCAAGACAATAGACGGGCTGGTGCTTCAGCCCGGTGAAGCATTCAATTACAATGAATATGTTGGAAAACGAACGGCTGAGAAGGGCTATATGGAAGCCGGAGCGATTATCAACGCCGCCTCGGGACTAGAACTGGGCGGAGGAATTTGTCAGGTTAGCGGAACACTTTTCCATAGTGTTATGAAGGCCGACTTACAAGTTGATGAGCGATATCCGCATACCTGGCCGAGCACCTATGTCGATATTGGCACGGATGCTACCGTTACATGGGGCGGTCAAAATTTTCAATTCACAAATAATACAGAGTATCCAGTCGCGATCCACGCATATTATAAGGATCTTAAAGTAACTATTCAGATTTTCGGACGCCCTGTGGACGACGGAATGACGATAAAGATTGAAGGAGTTGTTCTGTCAACTACACCTCCCGGACCAACGGAGTATGTTGCAGATCCGCTTTCACCTGTTGGAAAAAACACAACAGACAGAGTTGCTCAAAATAAAATTGAAGCCCAATGTTTTAAGATATATTATAAAGATGATGTTGAGATCAAACGCGAAATGGTATTTGCAAGCTCATACCGTGCGATAACAGCGAAAATTGATGTTGGCTGCATGGATCCGATTACAGGTGCGATCTATGCAGTGGATCTCCTTACAGGAATTGTAGCCGTTCCGACACCAACCCCGGCCCCAATCATCGTTCCTCCGGTTGAATCGCTGCCAACAGTTGGATATACCGGTTGAAACGCCGCCAACAGCACCGGTTATCTGATACTCTTTATATGTTATTTATAATCCTCGGTAAATTTCTATAAATTGCCCCTAAATTCATCAAAATTTAATATTATTCCTATCATTGAAATTCGAAAAGAAGGCACACAAATGAAATACTCTATCAATGCTTTTTTCGACATTTGCACAACTCAACATCATAAAAACAAATGTATAAGGAATAAGTATAAAATGAGAAGCTGAAAATCGTGCCACTTCAAGCGAACAAAATGATT
>JGI24141J26756_1000183_pt1 | contig 18527 bp, 15 predicted proteins | sample BarGraIncu00421A_FD_26756 | JGI IMG/M metagenome (IMG submission 26756) | reverse complement strand
CTTAACTATTTGATCGAATTGAAATCTTTTCACATATTGTTCACGGGCGTTCTTGGCGAGCTTGTCGCGTAGTTTTTTGTCATTGTACAAGGTTTTCATAGTTTCATACAGCGCCTCAACGTCCCTAACTGGAACCAAGAGACCTGTTTGCCTGTCTTTAATAATTTCTAAATTGCCGCCAACGGCGGTCGCAATAATTGGACAATTCATCATACTTGCTTCGATAAGTGAGACGCTAAAGCCTTCGTGGTACGTTGCATGCAGATATACATTAGCTTTTCCGATGTATCCAAGGGGGTCGCTCTGGTAGCCGAGTAATTCAATGTTTTTGTACTCACTCACCATTCTTTTAAATTTTTCTTCTTCGGGTCCATCACCAATCATCACTAGTTTAATATTAGGACATTCGCTCGACAGTTTAACAAAGGCATCAATTATTTCTTTTATTCCTTTGTAGGTGACCATTCGGCTTACTGTACAAAACGTAAAAGTTTTGTTGTTATGTTCTGATTTATATTTTGACGACACATCAGCGATGCCGTTATATATTATGTGAAGTTTTTTCAGAACAGGGTCGTTAACAGCTAAGTTTTTACTTACCAGCACTCGTTCGCTTTCACTTACTAATGTGATGACATCGGCATGTTTTGCAGCCCAATAAACTAGTTTTCCAACAGGATTTTTATTCCAGACTTGGACGTTCATAAATATGTGCTTTAGGTCTGCGTGATCCGTCCAAATAACTTTTTTACCCAACAATTTACCTGCTATAGTTGCAGAAATAAAATCATCTTTGCTTTGGATGTGGATAACGTCTGGGCTTTTTTGAATGAATAGAATAAAATACCAAATCATTAGAACTATTTGCCAAATAAAATATATAGGGAAAAGAAGAGCAAATCTACCACTCCAATTCTGTCTTTGCCACCACCATCCGCGAACAGTTTTGATCTCATTATTGTTTGCAAACGCTAGCAATTTAGGCGAACGAGAAATAACTAGTGGTTTATAGCCTAGCTTTACTAGTTCAACTGCCAAAAAAACAGGAAAACGTTCACCGCCACCAAAATCATAGCTGTTGGCATTTCGAATTATGATTACGTGTTTTTTCATATGCTATTTACAGTATACAGCAGCAATCAAGCTGGTATAATAGTTCCAGATGAAATATTTACATTCGCGCAATCGCGCAATTTTGAGCGAGATGGTCAGAACAGACTTCAAGGTCCGTTATCAAAATTCGGTTTTAGGCTATGCATGGTCACTATTGAAGCCTCTTTTCCTATTTGCTATTTTATACGTTGTTTTTACATATATAATTCCACTTGGTAAAGGCGTGGCGCACTACCCAGTATATTTATTGATGGGTATTGTGCTGTGGAACTTTTTTGTTGAGTCAACCATAATTGGAGCAAATTCAGTGGTCGCAAGAGGTAATTTAATAAGAAAAATTAGCATACCTAGGTACTTGGTTGTTATAACTAGTTCTCTATCTGCATTAATAAACTTATTATTAAGTTTAGTGGTAGTATTTATCTTCGCTTTATTCAACGGGATAACACCATCGCTGAGCTGGCTTATAATCATTCCTATTATAATTGAATTATTTGCGTTTTCTTTGGGCGTTTCATTTTTACTTTCCGCAATGTTTGTCAAGTTCCGTGACGTAACCTATATCTGGGAGATATTTTTACAGGCAGGATTCTATGCAACGCCTATTATTTATCCTTTGACAAATGTACCTGCACAATATCATAAATGGTTTTTTATGAATCCTATGGCGCAAATGATTCAGGATGCTAGATATGTAATTGTCACTGATACAAGTATCACAATATGGTCAATAATCCATTCTGTCGCTGCCTATATCCCATTTATTATTGTTCTTGCCTTTGCGCTTGTTGGGAGTTTATATTTTAAGGCCCACTCAAAATATTTTGCGGAGGATATATAATTGTGTTAAATAATAAAGAAATTGCTATTGAGGTAAAAGACATTCACAAAGAATTCATATTACCTCAGAGTAAGAACTCTACTTTTAAGCAAACAGTTGTCAATATTGTCAAAAGGAATAAAAAAGTCACACAGAAAGTCTTAGACGGCGTTAGTTTTAATGTTGAGGAGGGTGACTTCTTTGGAATCGTCGGTCGCAATGGTAGCGGCAAGAGTACACTACTAAAGCTTATAGCAGGCGTGTATGCCCCGACGGCCGGTAACATAAATGTTAATGGAGGGCTTACTCCATTTATTGAACTTGGAGTTGGTTTTAACCCCGAACTTTCTGGTAGGGATAATGTCTATTTGAACGGTGCATTATTAGGTTTTAACCGTAAACAAATGAGCAGGATGTATGAAGAAATAGTTGCATTTGCCGAAATTGAGCCTTTTATGGATCAAAAGCTTAAAAACTACAGTAGCGGCATGCAGGTTAGGCTGGCTTTTTCCATAGCCATTAAAGCCAAGAATGACATTTTATTATTTGACGAAGTTTTAGCTGTTGGAGATTCGAACTTTCAAGAAAAGTGTATTAGGCAATTTAAGAAGTTCAAAAAGGAAAAGAGGACAATAGTTCTAGTTACTCACTCTATGGATACTGTCGAGAAATTCTGCAATAAAGTAATACTATTGTCGAATGGTAAGGTTGAGTACGAAGGTGACTCGGCAGGTGCTATAGATAAGTACAATACGCTTAATATGGAAACAATCAACCAGTCGCTTACCAAAAAATCTGGAGAAGTTGTCGAAATTTCGAAAGTTGACATCTTGAATAGTAACGGAGAAATTGATCGCACCCTAAAACCTCATGAAGATTTTTCAATCAAGATTAATATAAAAGCTAAAGAATCGATTAAAGACGCTTTCTTGGCTGTTCGGATTTGTGAGTCTGAAAATCAGTTCCCAATCATAGGCTTTGACAATGAACAGGATAAGAAGGATATCGATTTATCAAAGGGTGAAAATAATATTGAGATATCCATAAAAACTAACCCTTTAATTGGGGGCAAGTACTACGTGGTTCTCGGTCTATATGACAGTTCAAAGCGAATCATTAATTACTATCATTACAACGGCATGTTAAAAAATAATTTGTTCATGATAAATAAGTCAATCAAGGGCCCTGGCCTAGTCGATACAAAAAGGGGCTGGGGGTAGTGAAAAAATACGTCATTCTTACGGGCAGTGATGGCGGATATGGTAATCTGGGGGACGAATGGCTATTAGCTTCGGTAAGAAGACAATATATAATCCATAAGATATCTTGCAAATATAAAGTAGTTTTGTTAATGGCACATCATCCCAAAAATAGGATTACTGACAGATTTATGTATGTATGCGATAACATGCATGCTTTCAAGGCTTCAGGTATCAAGGTGGACGAGATCGTCGCTGTCCACTATTACGGAGGTGGCTATATCAATAGTTATTGGATGCAAGAAAAAATATGGTTATATAACCACCTGGTTGATAATGGGTTCCCCAAAGACAGGTTTTTCTTTACCGGCCTGGGTCTGGGGCCATTTAACGCAGAAGAACTGGATGCAACTAAAGCCATAGCAAAAAGTGCTGCATATTTTGGAACAAGGGATTTAGTTTTTAAAAAGCAAATAAAATGTGATTTTATGTTTGACGAGTCAATAATATTTGCCCCTGAAAAATGTATAAAGTACAAGCAGAAAGAAGAAATCTGGGTAAATTTTCGAATTGCTACCCATGTCGGACTAAAGGACGGCGAAGCTGAGTCGACGATTCAAATAATTGAAAGGTTTGCAAAGCTGCATAGTCTAAAGATAAAATATTTTTCTATGATTAATGGAGTAGACTTTAATGAGGCAATTGAAATAAAAAAGAATCTTCTTCAAGCTGGTATCAACGCGAGGGTTTTTGATCGATCAAAAAACCCGAAAAAAATATTGAAGCGTCTTCAGAATGCAAAAATGGTTATCACGACTAGCTATCATGCTACCCTAGCTGGTTTATATAGTGGTGTGCCAGTAGTGTCACTTTACGCGAATGATTATTACGATATTAAGTTTAGAGGGTTGCAAGAAGTTCTTGATACTGGACTTCTAACGTTTGTGAAGATTTCAAGTCTTAACGAAACCACACTCGAATCAGCACTATTGTCCAGAGACGAAGACTTGACTAGAAAACTTAAAGAATTTAAGGTTATAAATAAGCACGTATATAATAAATACAAGGAGTTTATATATGAATAAACGAAGTATCGTAGAGCCCCTTATTAGTGTTATTATACCGTGCTATAACCAAGGTGAATACCTTAAGAATTCCCTTGGCTCAATACGAGCCCAGTCATTCAATAACTATGAAATAATAATAGTGAATGATGGATCTACCGATGATGAAACGGTCAGAATAATTGATGTCATCGAAAAAAACCAACCCGACGTTATAGTGATAAATAAAAAAAATGGCGGTTTATCAGAGGCGCGTAATTCAGGGGTGAGAGTAGCGAGGGGTAAGTATATTGTCTGTTTGGACGCGGATGACAAGATTAATCCAGACTATTTGAAACACACTGTTGGTTATTTTGAAAAATCAAAAAAATCTAATCTTGGTTTCGTAACGACTTGGGTGCAAGAATTTGGCGATAGAAGTAATGTCTGGAAGACTGAGGGGTATTATCCGAGTAAATTGATGGTGATGAACTTGGCGCATGCAGGGTCTATGTTCACAAAAACCATGTGGGAGAAAGTGGGTGGTTATAAAAAAACCATGAGGGGTGGTTACGAAGATTGGGAGTTTTGGATTTCTGCAATTGAAAAAGGGTACTCGTGGGGTTTAATACCAAAACCACTTTTCAATTATCGGATCAAGGAAGAGTCAATGTTGACGGGCGCGTTTAAACGAAACATCGAGCTGTACACAAAAATTGTAGACTTACACCCGAAGTTATATGAAAAGTATGCAAATGAAATCGCGCTCATTTCGGCTAATATTATCTTTGGCTTAAGAAACGATAACTATTCACAATATGTATTACTAGTAGAGTCCAATAAAGAGCTAATAGATGCGAGGAAGAAAAATAGAGAGATGGATGACCTTTTGGCTTCGCGCATAATTAAGAAGGCTATTTATCTAAGGGCTATAGCACAGAGAACACGGAATTTATTTAAAAAAAATCACTAGAATTTACCTACTAGGCTATTAGGTCTGATAGTTCTTCTGCCCAGACCATACAGTCTTCCATCGAACTGTAGGTCCATTTTCCATATCTACCCAACGTGAAGACATTTTTTTCATTGAGCTCATTTATTTCATCTTTTATCATCGCGTCTGTTTCGTGTGATATGTGCACATATGCCGGGTCCATAACCACTGACGAGTAATCAATCATCATGTTATTTTCATCAATAATACCGACCTTCTTCATATTCGAAAGTGTATCAGTCAACTCTCTTTCAACATTAATGTCTTGGTCTTTTGAATAACCTATCTCAACGTAGACGCTAAGCTTATCGGTCCCAAGGATATTGTTGTAGAAACCGACTCGGTAAAAATTCAAACCTTTGTCTGGAAAATATACCCAATGTTCATCTTGATACCTAGCGCTAGGGGAGTTGAACCCGATATTCAATACCAGTACTTTATTGTAGGACATTGAGCTGACAATTTTATCTGTTCGTTCGGTATTTAAATTCTTAAGAAACACATTAAGAGGTGTAGTGTTGATTAGGTTTTGATAAAATATTTTTTCGCCTTTGTTTGTCAAGACAAATTTCTCATCAACATCTATACTATTTACCTCGGTGTTAAAACTAATATTATCTTTATCTAGATGGCTTAACAGCCTGTCTATAAAGAATTGTGTCCCTTTTTTTAGATAAAGGAAAGTGTCGTTATAGGAGTTGTTCTTTTGCTTTTTCATATTCCTTATAATTGCTTCAACATCGGCGTAGGGGAAAAACCTACCCATGGCATCTGTATCAAGTTTTCTTAAATCAACGGCATATAGTTTTTCGTTATATGGTTGTAGGAATTTTTCAACGATTGCTTTACCGAATTTCCCGTATAACATATCTAAAAAATTATCATAATTATCTTTTCCCTTTTTGAAGTATAGGTCATAGAGACACTCGATAAACTCTTCTTTTTCAAGTTGGTGTATATTCATCTGGAATGGAAAGTCAATCAACTTGTCTTTGTAATAAATCTTTGTAATTTTAGTTTTGGTCACAATCTCTTCCGGCTCAACCATCGACAAAAAAAGTTCTTTGAACTTGTCGGTTTTAAAATGGTAGAAGTGCCCCGCATAGTCCCAAACATAATCAGGGTTTTTAATAGTTCTGCAATACCCGCCTGCTTCGTTTTCTTTCTCTAAAATCAAGTAATCCTTTTTTAGGTAATAGGCAAGAGTCAACCCAGAAATACCAGCCCCGATAATTAAATTATTTATACGTCGTTCTTGCATCAATGTCTCCTCAATTTATTCTTTATGAACTGCGAAGCCCCCCTTAAGCCGCTGTTCGCGTATATATTCTTCCCTTTGGTCATTCTATGAAGTTTTATCAGTTTTCCAGCGATCTCGTTATTATTGTAAAAATCTGGATATTTCTTTAATTTTTTATCAAAAGACAAAAATACAGAGCTGTTATTAAAATATTCAGTTGCTATTTGATACTGCGTTTTACACATCGGGATGATAATTTTATTTTCTAGGTAGTGTTGTTTGTTAATATCCATATTAGCTTTGCGACTTTCAAACTCGTCAAGTAACCTGATACAGACTTTTTCATGATGCAGGTAATTCTTTGTGAATGAAGCCTTCGTCATAGATTGGCCTTGTCTCCCAAGATAGTAGATATATATATCTAGCGGATAGTATACGACGTCCTTTGCTAGGGAATAGACAATAAAGTTGTACTCCATATCAACATAGAAACAGTGTTCGTCAATTTGAAAATCTTCTTTTTGTAAAAGTTTGGTTTTACACGTTGTTGTTGAGAGCAGGGGCCCCCACTTTTTAAATCCATAGCCGCTATACGTCATCGTGTCTAGGTCATACTTTACGCCCGGCGCCATAAAGCTATAGTTGTGAACTGGGCGTCTTACAGCGCTTACCGCAAAATCCTCAACGTAATTTGTTAGAACGATGTCGCTTGTTTCGGTTTCTAAAATTTCAATTAACTTTACGAACTGCTCAGTGTCGAAATAATCATCGCCGTCCATAAGCTTGAAGTATTTACCGCTTGCTGCCTTAATCCCGGCATTGATTGCCGATCCGTGCCCGCCATTCTTCTTTTTTATCAGTTTTACTATTGGTTTACCATTAACGGTAGTTTGTTTTTCCAATTCTCTTGCAATAACCGACGTATTGTCTTTTGACCCGTCATCTATTATTAATATTTCAATCTTGTGTGCTTGGGGGTGGTTAATCAAGGAATGAACACCATTTCTTAAAAAAAGCTCTACGTTATATGCTGGGACCGCGATTGTTAACACAGGTTTGTCGATTTGAGGTTTAAACTTGTAGCCTATTATTTTAGTATCCGGGTCTGACTCCAAAAGTTTAATATCTTTTGCAACGGTTTGGTCGTAACCGCACGTGCTCAGAGCCGACTCATGCATTTTTGGACCAAGTTCTAGGAACGTATTTTCATCGAGGTATAACTTTTCAATTAAATCGGCGTATTGCTTGATGTCTTCCGTGTCGCAATAAGTATTTAGCTTCGGATCAATAAATTCAGTTACCCCAACCCCTTTAGACGTAATAACAACTGCGCCTGTCATTGCGGCCTCGCACGAAGCTACGGCTTGCGAATCGTATCTGGTGGCAAATAAGGCAATACCATGATAATTATACATTTCAGCCATTTCTTGATGCGATATGAACTTTTTATGAATGTGCACATTAGAGAAATCCTTCACAGGAGCCGTAAGAATTTCGTGCATGCTACCATCACCATAGATCGAGAACTCTAACTCTTTGAATAGTTTTCTTTTGCTTAACTCCAATATAACCCTTATATCAATATCTATCGAGTAGCTGCTTATGTCGTCAAATTTTCTTATTATGCAAATCTTTTTTCTAGCTTCGGGATCCCGCTTCGTGAAATAGAATTCTTTTTCATCTACCGGGCATGGGATGATGCAAGAATTTAGGTATTCTATACCTAGAAGTTTTTGACTGTTATCTCTAGTGAAATTAGTAACAAAAACCCATTTAACGTTTGGCATAAGGTTATATTTTTTAATAACCCGGTCTTTCTCTAAAAAGACGTTTCTTAACTTATTGTTGATTTTCTTTTCTGGGCTGAAATAATGCTTAGCCATTTTACCGTAATCCCAATACATAGTATCTGCCCCGTGGGAATATAGGTATATTTTTGTTTGAGATAGGTCTGTGGCGTCTAGTATTTGGGCGTATTTTTCGTTAAAAAAATGAATCAGTATTTTCGGATAGTGTTTCGTTTGCAGCAGGGTCCTAAGGTTATTGAAGGTCGTTTCAAGCACGTCGATGCCCTCAAAAGAGTAAAGCCCCGAACCCTTAATCGCATCATTTACAACAACTAAATCAACCTTCCAGCCCAGGTCTTTGTAGGCTTTCATCCTACTATGAACAAAGGCGCAATTATATTTATTTTCCTCACTCGGGTAACCCGGGGTAATAAGTAGAATATCCCCATTGAAGTGGCTATTAATAAATTTTTCTTTGTCTTCGCAAATATTGATATTTATGCTATTTATCCGGCATTCACTTTTTGGAGGCATAGAAACTGCAACAAAATACATCTTCCTGTTTTCTTCAAGGACAGACCGCTTGTTCGGATTAATGGTATGGATTGCCTGAAAGTTTCTGGCCAACAGCTTAAAAGTGCACTGACCGCCATTTATATGGTCTACGCTTGATTCGAAAAACACGTCACGATTATTAGCGGCAAATGGCTTTACGAATACGAAATGTCTTGTGTAGGTTTGGTTATTTACTATCCTGAGTCCCGATGGCTTGTTGCCTATTAATTTAACGTCATATTTTAACCAAATACTTGACAAGCGCTTTGCGGGTCGTAATTTTTTTATGAGGCTCATAGGTGTTATTGTACCATATTCGACATTGGTTAACATACTAAATATTGCTTAGGTATAGGTTCTTAAGCAGGGCGGGCAACATATTATTTACTCTAATGCCATAAAAAAAAGATTTCTTTTTTCACAGAGTCCTGCTAATTTATATTAGTATAAATCTTGGAATCTTATTGAAGTGTCAAAATTATTATCCGTGTCGTATTTTGTCCGTAGATACAAGACACCATTTATAAATATTTTCGTGCTGAAGTCGATAGACATATCTTTTGGTAGTATCCCGTCAACTTTTTCGCCCGTCTTTGGGTCGACCTTTTGCAAATTTAACCTTAACCTCATCGGACGTGGGGTTTCCATGGGTACAAATGGTATTTCTTCAAAATTGTCAGATGCAATTGCCGCTTTGTTGCCATAGGTTGCGTCATACTTTGTACGATAATACCATTGCCCATTAATAAAGATTTTATCAATAATAAATAGTTGTGAGCCATTAGAGAAACTATTTGGTCCAGGGATTGCAATTGTAGTAAGAGTGCTTACTTTCTTTGAGTCTATCTTCAGCTGCAGCCATTTTGGGTGAGCATCATAAGGTATGAACTGTATATCATCCACAAAAGAGCTGTCGACACCAAGTTGTGCATTTGATGAGGTATCCGTGTCCGTTCTGTAATACCACCTGTCTTTTACATAGATTTTTGAGTTGAAAAACAGTTGGCTATCCTTTGTTATCAAAGAAGTGTCACTAGTCCCCGTAACAGGGTTAATCTTATTAGTGCTACCGTTAATTACCATGTACCTTGGCTCCTGGAAACTCTCGTATTGGATTTCGCCAAGAGAAGAGGCGGGGAGTGCTAGGTCATTATTGTATATGGTATCGTATTCAGTTCTGTAATACCACTGTCCGTTAATCAGTATTTTATTTGAAATTTTTATTTGGCTTCCAACATCAAACGGCTGGTTCATGTCAATTTCTTCGCTACTTGGTCTGCGTTTGTGAGTATACGATGTTATTTTCATGAACCTTGGGTTGTCGAATGCTTCGTAGGGGATTTCCACTATATCGCTATATCGTATGCCCTTACTAAGGCTGTAAGAACTATCGTAGGCCGTCCTTAGGTACCACATGCCATTTACGAGCAGTTTTGAAGTGAATTTAAGTTGGGTCCCTTTTGTCAGTAGACCGTCTATGTTATCTCCCGTGACCGGGTCTTTCTTGTATGTGTCAGCGCCAAGCACCATAAAGCGAGGGGACACAAGGGATACGTAATCTCGGACAGTGCCAAACCAATCGCTGAATGTCCGCCAGAAATTCCGATTCCCATAAGCGCTGCATCCATCACCGGAGCCGTACATGTTGTTTAATGCGGCCTGATTTGGCTGGTATGGGGTATAGGTATACAGCGCAGCCGTTGCTTTGTCGCCTATTAACACATTGGACGCGCCACAACCAGACTCGACAATGTTCCAGTATATTGAGTTGACCTGGTATGGCTTTTTATATGGCCACCAAGCTTGATCCATATTGTCTAGATAGTAGCGCAACAGGGAAGCAGCTGATGAAATTTGTATGGAAAATCCCGCATAGTCAGAGTCGCAATTAGCACTGCCTCCTGGACCAGAATCCGGACAATGCGAACCCATCGCATAGGTATACTGACGCAGAAACGGCCAGTCATCTGATGTAAGCGGCCCTGTCGATTCAGTGCCTAATTTTACCAGCAATACTTTCGGGCTGATGTCGTACTGTTGAGCAGCGTCCCAAATCAATTGAGCGGCACTTTTTGCTCCGGATGGTACCGCCTTGCCACCATAGTTATTTGCTGGTATTCCTGGGCCCAGTGTGGTTTTCGGGACTTCGTAATAATCTTTTAGACAAGTGAATGGTGCGGGGTTGTTGTGCGATGCGCCGTATTGAGCCCTTGTCCCTCCGCCAAGCTCTGAGGTGCGTATTCCATCTGTGTCGCATTGGCCCTGTACGCCGTTCGTGCCGGTACCAACCTTGTTGTTTAGAAAGGTTTGGATCTGGCTGACGCTCATCGAATCCTTATTCACAAATATTGAATCGTCAATAATATTTCCAGCTATCCAGTCTGATGCGATTACGGCATCGGACTTTCTAACTAAAGCAGTGGAGAAAATCGAAAAAAAAAGACAGGCAACTAGTATTAAACTGCTAGTTTTTTTGATCATTATTGTACCTCCAGGGTGGTCGACTGGGTATTGGTTGTCCCCTTTGAGGTTACGGAAAGAGAGATTTGCCATAGACCGGCGCTAACTGTATTTGACGGTATGTTAAAACCGGCGCAACTGGAGAACAATTGCTGATAAATAACAGAAGCCGATTGAGTATAGGCGCTTGAGCCATTTTGAATCGTTAGCTTGCATGTCCCGTCGCTATAATTTTTAAGTTGGGTGGATATGGTCACGCTGCCGTCATTTTCGCGCCGAGTAGAAAGAGTGATATCGCTTGCGGTAAGGTTATCGTTTGTGCCCCCAGAGTTCGTGCTAGTTGAAGTATTTTCAATAAATTTTTGCTTATTTTGGGTATTCGTATCGGACTCGATTTTCTGGACATCGGTCTTGCTTTTGGGCTGGTTAACAAAGTGAGTTACCCCAAAAACCTCCAATGATATAACAATGATGATTAAAACTAACACACAGGAGAAAGCTATTAGAAATTTCCTTTTTGTAATTAACTTGCTAGTTTTGTTTGTTTTTGTAAGCATAAGAATTTACCTCCTATTATTATAACAAGATACGACTATAAAATCAAAAAACACAATGCATCATAACGTAGTATCATAAAAAACTTGGTATAGATTTTATTTGTTAAAATTTAATAAAATAACACCTAGTATTATTAAAGTGATAGCGGAGATTTTAATCATCGTGAATGCCTCATGGAATATGAAAAACGACGCTGTGAATATTAATATGTATACGAACGCGGCGGTGATAGGGATTATGTACCCGAGGTCGAATTTTGAGATTAAATAAATATATAACAAAAAACTTAAGCCGTATAAAGCTATCCCAGATATTAAGTATAGATTAAAATTAAACTTAAGACTGTTCTCAACAAAACTTACAGGTGGACCCGAGTTAGTGCCTAGTTTTAATAAGATTAGGCCAGATGACGTTGTTAGTATATACACGATTGTTAATATTATAGACATCTATATGATTATACCTTAGTTTTATCATACCGCGAAACCACACGGACGTTTCTTAACCGATGTGTTGTTATTTTTTGTTTGTTGCTGACTTTTTATTGGCATTTCTCTTTTTTGTAGGCGCGTCAATCACGCACTCATACATATACATATCTGCAAAGCCCGGTGAAATAAGTGTAGAAATTTTGCTTGCCGTAACTGACATCATTCTTATCAATATCGGTTGCTGCTTTGGTATTACGAGAGGCGTTATTCGTTCAATTTTGAATCCGTGTCGTTTTAGTAGTACGGACATACTTTGTGTCGTGAAATACATTGTATGATAGTCATTATATATCTCGATGCCGAACAGGGTTGCTGCGAAATTATACCACGCGAAAGGGTTCGGCGTTAGAATGAGTACCTTGATGTCCTTGTTAAAATTATTCTTGATTCCTTCCAGCATTGCACCGGGGTTGTTCAAGTGTTCGATAAGGTCAGGTATCAATAATACATTTGCTTGCCTAAGTATTTTTTTGTCAACTTCAAATGTACTCGGATCTTCAACATCGCCATACGCGATGTTGTCTATTGAAAAGTCTTTTTTCAGAAAACCAAATGCTTCTCTATTTAAGTCTATGCCCGTGGTCTTCTTTGAGCTACGAGTAACAATGTCGTGCAAATAAGATCCTTTTTCAATCTTATGTCTAATTAGACGTTCATCATCATCAACACAGCCATAATGTATAACATTCTTGCCTCTGACAATATCCTCAATAAGACGATGTTTTACATACACCTTGCGTGTTAGAAATGAAATTGACTTAATAGACATTAATTATTGGCTCTTCCCTCTTGGATTTTATTTATTCACATTTTACTGATAGAATTATAACTAATGAAGAAAGATGTGGCAATTATTATCCCTGTTTATAATGAGGCAGCGGTCGTAGGTAAAGTTATTAAATCGGTTTTAAAACATTATGACTATGTTGTCTGTATCAACGATGGCAGTAAGGATAACTCATCATTAGAAATTGCAAAGACAGGCGCATATCTCATCGAGCATCCTATCAACATGGGGCAGGGTGCCGCACTTCAGACTGGAATAGAGTTTGCTAGGCAACTGCCAGTAAAATATTTTGTGACATTTGACGCAGATGGCCAGCATAAGATAGAGGACGTCCAGACAATGCTAAAAGAGATTAGAACTGGCGAATATGACATTATTCTTGGCTCGCGATTTTTAGGCTCAACAATCGGTTTAAAAAAATCTAAGCGATTTATCCTGAAAATGGCAATACATTTCACTAATATTACTTCAGGCCTAAGATTAACGGATACTCACAATGGGTTACGGGTTTTTAATCGTACGGTTGCAAAAGGGATGCAAATAACGTTATCTGACATGGCACATGCATCGGAAATTTTAGAAATAATCTCAGAGAAGAAATTTAAGTATAAGGAAATACCCGTGACGATAGAATACACCGAATATTCACAGTCAAAAGGGCAATCGATCATCAACGCAGTTAATATCGGGTTTGATACTTTATTAAGGAAGCTTAGCAAATGATACTTATCCAAGTCATTGTCACAATTATTGCACTCGGGATAGTATTATTTGGGTTGGTAGGGAGGCAAACTCACGCGACAAGAGCCTGGAAAAAGATATTGCTGGCAATCTTCGCGATGACGATGGTAGTCGCCGTCCTATTGCCAGACACGACTACCCAGGTGGCACATGTGCTGGGTGTCGGCCGTGGTGCAGATCTATTACTATATATGCTGACACTAGCGTTTATTGGCTATGTTATTAATAACTATCTTCACCAACAGAGTGAAAAAGATACTGTCCATAGATTAGCTCGGAAGGTTGCACTTCTTGATGCGTATAGTCGTTATAATATGAAAGAAAAATTAGGGGATGAAGCTGAAAGCAAAAAATAAACTAAGTCTGAGACCGCTTGTCTCTGTTGTAATCCCAGTATTTAACTGCGAAAAATACATAGAAGTTGCTATCAATAGCATCTCGGATCAGACATACGATAACTTGGAGATTATTGTTGTTGATGATGGTAGTTCCGATTCGACTTGGGATATCGTATGTAAATTAGCAGAAAAAGATAAACGAATAAAGCAGTATAAAAATAAAAAAAATTTAAAGATTGTAAAAACGCTAAATTTTGGGATAACAAAGAGCCACGGTAAATACATTGCACGAATGGATGGCGACGACTTCAGGATACCTGATAGTATTGAAAAGCAGGTTAATTATCTTGAAAAGCATAAAGATGTCGTAATTGTTGGTGGCGCAATTGATGTTTGCGACGAGGGTTTAAGGGTTACTAATCATCGGATGTTTCCAATCACAGATGAGCAGATTAGAGCAAAACTCTTCAGGTATAGCCCATTTGCTCATCCTGCAGTAATGATGCGGAAAGACGCATTGCCTAATGACGCTTACTCGATTAATTGGATTGAAGACTACGATCTATATTTTCGGCTTGGCAAAGTTGGTAAATTCGCCAATTTGCCAGCTAATGTTTTGAAATTAAGGATTCACCCTGTTTCGGTCTCGAGATCAAGAGCAAGTTATCAAGAATATCTGATGTTATATGTTAGACTAAAAGCAGTTTTTGAGTATGGCTATGTTATGACATCTGGTGATAAACTGTATTTTGCAACTCAGCTCGTTTCTAAGTTATTGATGCCAGTTAAATTTCGATTCTGGCTTTATAACAAGATCAGAAGCATTGGCGCACGAGCCAAGTAATAAATGCTACAATAGCTGTAAGAATTAAATAGATTTATGCTTGAGACTATAAAAACCATTACTTTAATTAATGCCTATTGGTTTTCGTTCCCGATAATAGGGTATGCCATATTTAGGTTTCTTCGTGACACTAAAACAACGGCAACGCCGATTAGGTATATTTCAGGTTTCGCGCTAAGGCAGCATCCGTTTACGGCATTTTTATTATGTTTTACATTGACAGCTTTTTTGTGCGCTATGATATCAATACCTTTTTATATTTTTCATTGGCAGGTAATAGCGTTCTCTATTATTTATTTGGGTGTTTTATCGTTATCTGGTTTGTATCTCGCGATTGTTTTGTTGCGTAATCTATTTACCGCGAGGGATGGTGATTTTTTTCGCATAAGAAATCGAACGTTATTTACTAAAATACTATTTGTATTATTGCTAATAGTTCTATTGATGGATTTCCTGATTGCTCTATATATTAAGTCGAATGTTGGGGGCGACACCGTTTATCACATGTCTCGAGTTGTTGACATATTGAGTAACGGATTTAATATTCAAAGCAGTTTTTTTAACAACCTACCCGAAGGCGCCTATCACTACAACGTTATTTATGCGCTTTACGCTGTCCCGTCCAAAATACTCCAACTTGAACCGATAAGAGTTTGGGAATATTCACTTGGGTTTTGGCGACTCTTGCAATGGCTAGCAATTTTTACATTGGCGATGCATGTTTTTAGCAAATGGTTAAAGGCCGGTAGGATGACGTTGCCACTATCTATTTTATCTGTTATCTCAGCCGTAGCGTTTTTTGCCGGTTTTTTCTTCACGGCCACCTACCCAAATGAAGTAGTGTTGATATGGTTAATAATTTTGGTGATATGTTTGTCTTTCACAACAAATAAAAACGCAAAACCCATAGGTATAGCAACGGTCTGTTTGGGACTACTTATTACGATGACCCATCCTAGCTTTGCTGTTATAGCCACGTGTTTTATTGTGTTATTGGGATTTGTCAGATTACTAATAGAGAAGAAAGATTTTATAAAAGACAGAGTGAGCGTTTTGATTTACTCTGTGACCATAGCGGTTCTAATGATTGGACCGATAATAACCAAAATTTTACCAGTTAGAGTGTCGAATGACCTTCTAAACTTGGGGGGAGTACCACTTTGGAACGTCCTAGGTATGTATATGAAAGTGCCTAATTTCATTCCTTTCTATTATAGGGAGCGGGTCACGCTAATTATGGGCATCATAGCTACAATCTATTTGTTTGTAAAATTACGCAAACGCAGGCTCGAGTTATCGATCGCGTTCGCTTTGTCGTCATTCTTTATTATTGTGGCTTATGTACCACCAGTGTTTACCATCCTTCATTATTTTTTGCCTGTTTGGCTGATATCTGTTTTTTTCTTGATGAATGTTTTACAATTTGTATTTATACCTATTGGCTTATATGGTTTATTTAATTTCATAGACTGGGTTATTAAGGCTAAACAGATTAGTTTTAACAGAGTCAAAATAAAAAAAGTCCAGTATGCAATATTTGCAATATTGGTAATCGGGCTTAGTTCCTACGCCGCCCCTATTTCATATAAATTTTTAACTGCTGATCGAGTATACAAAAAAATCATATATTCCCAAATGGAACGGGTAACTGGTGATTTTAAAGATATATTGAAAGACGAAAAATTGGTCGTTGCAACGCCCGACGACTCATACTATTTGAGCGCAATGTTTCCTGTAGACGTGGTGGCCGTGACTTACGGACATACGTCGCTTGCGTCCGATGGTGCCAACAGGATGCTTTGCCAAAATCATATTATGCAAACCTTCAACTATGAAGACTTGAATGCAGTAGGAGCGAAATATGTATTGATTAGATATATTGAAAAAGATCAAAAGATTATCAAAAGTAAGCCATTTTTAAAATTAATCAAAAGCGATGAAGATTTTCTATTATACGAATACAGTAATCAGCCTAATCCCAGCAGTATTGAGCCATATAAACCCTGTGTGCTGTACCAGAAGAATGAAAAAAAGTAATTCTATGAGTTGTGATTATTGATTATACCCGTCGGGGTTTTGTGATTGCCAACGCCAAGAGTCTGCGCATGCGTCTTCAATAGTTTTTTCAGCGGACCATCCGAGTTCTTTGTTAGCCTTTTCAGATGAGGCGTAGCATGATGCTATGTCGCCAGCTCGTCGTTGGACTATCTCGTATGGTATTTCTTTGTCAGCTGCTTTACTAAATGCTGCAACTAATTCGAGGACTGATACGCCTTTTCCTGTACCAAGATTATAGGTTGAGACGCCTCGTTTGATGTGCGCTAAAGCGGCAACATGTCCCTTGGCAAGATCTACTACATGAATGTAGTCGCGAACACCAGTTCCGTCTGGTGTGTCGTAGTCATTACCAAATATATTTACCTTTTCTAATTTTCCAATGGCAACTTGTGATATGTACGGTAGCAAGTTATTTGGGATGTCGTTTGGGTCTTCACCAATTAGACCACTTTCGTGTGCGCCAATCGGATTGAAGTATCGAAGTAGGGTGATTTCCATTGAACTGTCAGAAATAGCCAAGTCTTGTAGTATCTGCTCAATTATAAATTTAGTTTGTCCATATGGGTTAGTAATACCAACACCAACTCGGCTAGTCTCTTTGAGAGGTAATTCACTCGGCGTTCCATAGACGGTTGCTGAAGAACTAAAAATAAGCTTTTTAACATCATATTTCTTCATTGTCTCTAATAAAACCAGAGTTGATCCAATGTTGTTGTCGTAATATTCGATTGGATGCGAAACTGACTCGCCAACCGATTTCAGTCCTGCGAAGTGGATTACTGCGTCGAAATGGTTTTCATTAAATACTTTTTCCAGCGCATCAGTGTCCCGCACGTCGATATTATAAAATGGTATTTTCGATTTTGTAATTTTTTCAACCCGACGGAGAGATTCTTGGCTACTATTAGATAAATTATCTACGACAACAACGCTGTCCCCATTATTCAGAAGTTCAACTATTGTATGTGACCCAATGTAGCCCGCGCCGCCAGTGACGAGTATATTCATAGAATTATTATACCATCTAGATGTATTCTAATAGGTTATAATAGTGCAATGATTACAGTTATTATCGCTGGCGGATCAGGCACGCGCCTGTGGCCATTATCAACTTCAAATTACCCAAAACATTTATTAAAATTAACGGGCGAGCGCACATTGCTGCAGACAGCATACGATCGTGCATCCATGGTCGGCGAAACGGTTTACGTCGTAACCGAAGCCAGTCATTCAGATATAGTGCGAGAGCAACTACCGGAATTATCCGACAGTGCATTTTTAATTGAACCGGGGCGTCGTGGAACTGCGCACTGCATAGTATTCGCGCTAGACGTTATTTCTCGTAGACACGATCATGATGAGCCTATTGCTTTTATTCACTCGGACCATTATGTGCGCGATATTGGTGGTTTTGCTAGGTCATTTGTAGCAGCGGCAAAAGTATCGATGGCAAATAATCAGATTACGCTAATTGGTATTGAGCCAACTTTCCCTTCGAC
>JGI24141J26756_1000178_pt1 | contig 19071 bp, 15 predicted proteins | sample BarGraIncu00421A_FD_26756 | JGI IMG/M metagenome (IMG submission 26756) | reverse complement strand
CGTCTCGAATCTCCCGGAGGAAACCCGCGGTCCTTGACGAAAATTCCCGACGGGTCGAGTTTCCTTAGTTCTTTTATGATCTCATCCACTGCTTTTTCTGATCCCGTGACAATGAGCCCGTAGCACGTCTCTTTCACCACAGCGTCTGTTGACAACTCGTAGGCTCGCAATGCCAGCTCACTAGGTAAGATCGGGCTGGATTCTGCCAAAACCACCATTTTCGTAGTTTCATCTGGTACCATAACACCACTCGTTCATGACGATGATATGCTAGCGATTAACAGCATAATTATCCAGTAATTAAATTACAGAGCTTCGCAAACGAATATCGTCTCATTTTCACGCACATTCTGAAGGGGCTCCGGGTTCACGATCCTCCCGATAATATTGGTACTGTTGAACCGCTCTCCCGTAGGCCCGTACTTCTTGTTATCCTCGAGGCGAACCCCTATGAATCCTCCGTACTTGGACGAACGGTTTGAAACGCCGATTTCGGCGGCCGTCACCTGTGTAGTCGGCGTGTTTTCCGGCACAATATCGAACGTTTCTGCGGTCTGCGCGCGGAACATGATGGTCGTGCCGTACTTGACGTGCGTTTGTAGTGAACCAACGGGATTATCCCGCAATCCCGCAACCGTCCTGAAGTACGCCACTGTTTTAGGAGCGCTATCTTCGTAAAGCTCAATTTTGATGAGCTTATCGTAAGGAACTGCAAAGGTCTTTACCCTTTTCGCTTTAAGGATCTCAATCGTGTTGAGGGGCGATTGATGCACAACCACGGCATCGTCTCCTTCATACCCTTCGCGCTCAAGTGAGATCCCCAATCGATTGACTTCTTCTTCCACTGACGCATAGCGTAATCCTAACAACATGATACGCGTCGGATCGGTAAGTACGCGCAACTTCTGCCCAGGCGTTGCTATTTTGACGAGCTCTAGCCCCTCACTGACGTGACCGATAACTGAATGATTAGAATTTGAAGGCGTATCCCTTTTATAGATAAATACGTTCCCACGGTCGTTTCCAGACGTCCGAACGGTGATCGCGCCGTCACTCCTTGCGTCGAGCAGTTCAAAAGGCGATGATCGACCACGCAAGCGGGTAGAAACGACATAGGTGTTTGTCACTGCATCTACTTGATAGTAGCCGTCCTTGGCAAGAGCTAGAAAGTGTTCTACGCCCTCTGAAACATCCCGCGAAAGGGTCGCTTTGAAGTAGGTGTACACTTCCATCCCGTGCTCAAGTTTGAGGTCAAGGTCAGATGTCGTGAACTTGTCTGTGACGTACTCAAGCCGTTCGATAGGCTCGATCTTTTGAATGTCGTCACCGTTCTCAAGCTTCTCGATTACGTTCCTGCCTGCAACGGCCTTTCCTAATACAATGTTTGTTCCATACGAGGCCCTATGTCTCTTTTTGATGAATGAAAGGTACGTGTTGGCTTGGTCAAACCCTCCGAGGCTGTATGTGACATCCCAGCGCTCGTACTCTCGCTCAGCCCGAACGACCTTAAGGTCGGTTGAGACGGGACCGGCTGATACTATCTGCGGCTGGGACCAGTGGATATTTGCTCCCACGAAAAAATCATGCGTGCGCAGCCAAAGGCGTCGGCACGGCTCATCTATCTCAATTCTGATCTCGCCTTTGTCTGTGTAAATGGCGTATTCCTTGATGACGTCGAGTTTTTGCGCTTGTCTGCCCTTGATGATGCCTACGATGTGTCCATCGTGGTAAGGGGTGTTTGTATGTTCAAACGCATCGCGTAGTGTACGAATGGCGGAATTGAGCGCAACCTGTTTTCCGTCAAGAACGATGGACTTTGCGCACATGCTTGCTACTTCCGTTAGGTAGCCTCTCGCTCGCGTTCTGTTAGAAAATCAAGCACTTGCGCCGTCGGTCCGATAGAGATAATCTTACCCCCGCGCATGAGGGCTGCCCTGTCGCAGACCTCCTTAACGAAATCGAGATCGTGCGAAACAATCATAAAAGTCTCGCCCGTTTCTGCTCGTGCCGTGAGAATTGAGTTAGACACGTCTTTTTTGGTGATAGGATCCATCGTTCCTGTCGGCTCGTCGAGTATTACGAGGTTAGGCTCGCGAATCATAACCTGTGCGAGAGCCACCCGATGTCGCTCTCCTTGGCTCAGCTCGTCAGGGACTTTTGTAAGTATGCCCTCACTCTTCGTCTCACTGAATCCCGCTGCCATCAGAGTTACTACCGCTTTGTGTTCCGCTAATTCGGCAGGCAGTTCTAGCCCGATACTGCTCGTCAGGTTGTCTAAAACGTCGCGGAATGGATAAAGGTCGTATTCTTGATAAAGAATCCCGATATACGGCTTAGCTCTTCCTCGGTTGTCCGGACCGGGTAAAGTCATATCCACCCAGTCATCACCTACGCGTACAAGCACCTCCCCGTTTGTTGGTTCGAGCACGCCTGCGATAATCTTCGAAACACTTGTCTTTCCGGCTCCACTTAGTCCAATTAGGCCAAAAATTTCTCCTTCTTGGATATTGAAAGACACGCTGCTAACCGCTCTGATCACTCCGCGATCGAGTGTGACATACTTCTTTTCTAACTCGTCCACTTTGACCATCGTTTCACCAGAGGCGACTTCTCGTTTCTTTATCTCTCCTACGGTACTCAAAAAGTGATCGACAACCTCTTTAGGAGCGCCTTCCTTAGTGATTCTTCCATCTTCTAGTAGTATTGCTCTGTCTGCTATTGATTCAATATCTTCAGGAAGGTGGGAGGTGACGAGTACCGCCATGTCATTCGTTTTGGCCTCGGCTTGGATTACCTTGTGAATGATCTCTGCTGTCTTCCGATCCAAAGTGCCTGTAGGCTCATCAGCGAGCAAGATGATCGGCGACTTTGCAAGCTGACGAGCTAAAACAACGCGTTGTTTCTCCCCCCCGCTCAGATCGCGGGCCATGTGCATCATACGGTGTGATAGCTTCACCTTATCGATGAGCTCAGATGCTTTGTAAATTGCCTCAGAATCGCTGTAACCGCCTTCTGTAAAGTTTCTCATAACGTTTTCGATAGCCCGTTCGTCTCCATAAAGAGCAAAAGTGCGTTGTAGCATTATCGCGACTCGGCCCCTAACGTCCCTTAGCAAATCGCTCTCATCATCAGGCCACGCATCGACTCGGAACAACTGCATTGTTCCGGCACAAACGGGACATGGTTGCCCGACTCGACTGGGCACATCGACGTGTCGACAATTTTGGCAATACGCAACGTTGTAATAGATCTTACCGCTTGTGGGCTTGTACTCCTTCATCCCCCGTATAGCGTGGAGTAAGACGGTTTTTCCAGCCCCACTTTTCCCAATGATCCCTANTANTTCTCCNTCGTCTAANGTGAAATTAATTCCCTTGAGAACCTCGAATTCTCCGAACGTTTTGACCAGGTTCTCAACTTCTATCAAGACGGCCATTACTGCGTTGCCTCCTTCGACCCCATGCCGTTATAACGGTTATTCATAATAACGTTTTTTAATATACCCGGTAAGATCGTCAAATCTTTTATGACAAGATCGGCCGCTTCGAAGAGCGCTGTAGGGCGTTCTTCTTTCTGTTGTACCGTTAATACTCCAAGATCCGCGGCTTTGAGTGCGGGAATATCGTTTATTCCATCACCCACCATGACGACATACCCGTATTTATGCTTGAGTTGGTGAATAAGCTGTTCCTTTACGCTGGGAGTTGCTATATCTAGGACGTTGCTATACGGAATGTGAATGCGATCAGCAAGCGCATACAGGGTATTTTTTGCGTCACCTGAAGCCACGTATATGTCGCCTCCCGTTCGTTTCAGTTCATCTACTACTGGAAGGGCAGAGTCGAAGAGTTCGCCGCAGGTGGCGAGAACATANGGGATCTTACCTTGCNGGATATCCACGATTGCCGCAGTTCCCGTGAAGTAAGACGCGCTACAACTCTTGCTGACTTCGCTCACCACGTCGACCAAGTCCTTGACGCGGCTCCGTTCATCCCTCGCGACGGCGCTTATTACCTTTGCGTCTGTAACAGGGACGTTCGCGCACACGACTACAAGCTCAACTTTGTAGCTGTCCAAGAAATCGGCGATTGAAAGGTCAGTAGGCACACCTTCTAAGTCCTTGGGAGCGTTCAACTGAAACACGGCGAGAACGTAATCCTCCCGCGTTCCGACTAAGCTGAGCGATACTATCTGATGCAAGAAAGTGCCTTGATCGAGATCCTTCGCCACGCGATATTTCTTTAGAAGCGTTCCAGCGCAGTCGAATACAACGGCAAAATCTTTCATTCGCAACTGACCTGCCTTTTTGGCTGTGACCGCACNTCAGAGAACGGTAAAGTCACAAGAAACGTGAATCATAAATAAAGGTAGAGCGCTCAACAAGGAGCGACATAGAGCGCTTATTTGCGTCCTTCCGGGGCTAAATCATCAGAAACAATAATAATATCGCCTACGCTTATGATTTTCGACCAAGGAACAATTGTCTCCCCTTTAAGCAAGCCTTTTGAGACGTCAAGTGAGATCTCCTTGTTGTCCCAGTTTATCANAACGTCTTTTACTTTTCCGACGTTGACGCCACTAAGCGTCGAAACGTCTTTGTGNAATACTCCACGCGTCACGCTGACACCCCTTTGCATATTGCACGTCGTGTTATGTATAAAAAATGTTGCTTTGTGTATTTTCGTAGCGAGTCAGTCACAAAACTCGTCAAACCTGCATGCTGTTGCGTTGAGCGTTTAAATAGCAGCCCATCGTCAGTATACGGGCTGTAACAAATCTTTAGATAGATGCATCAGTGTGTCGCCGATCCCGTAGCTTTAAATTATTGAACGCTTGGCGAGCAGAATCCTTGCTGGCCCAGTAAATGGCCCTAGCGTCGGACTGGTCGCTTTTCTAGCTTCTCTGCGTCAATCACACCTTTTCTAGTATCGGCTGGCAGCTCCTGCTCTCTGACACTTAGCGGCGTTGCTTTGTACCAGAAGCTGTTGAAGAGTTCCTTTTCAATAAAAATAAACTCGGAGATGTCCGTTTTAAATGCCGACTTGTAAATCACGTTATCTACGTCACCAGTGTCGTAAATATAGCTCGTTCCAAGCAGCTTGTCATCATCCGATATAAAAATTCCAGCCCCAGTTTCCGATTCAAGATGCCGAATCTCAAAGTATTTGGTAAGCAGACGCGCCTCTTCAATGTTGACGTTCTCAATAGGGGCGAGCAAACGATAGGTAATCTTCGGCATCTCTCTGTCTTTTATTAAGTTATAGAGCCGTTTTACGCCCATGCGAGTTTGTATTACGTTGAATTCGTTCTTCGATCTGTCGAGCATCTCGTAGAAAGCTTTGTAGACGTTCTCCCTCTTCTTGATCACTTGTATCGTCTGCACCACTCGACCTTCCGTTAGCTCTTGTTCTCTGTACCGCAGCTCGATTCCCGAGTGCCACATGTCTTCCATCATCGAGTGCTGCGTCTCGACAAAGCTCTGTGTGTTCGTGTAAATTGAATTAAAGAGCTCTGCGCCCTTTTCACTGAAAGAGTACAACAGCACTTGCATTGCTTGTTGGTCAATGATGACACCTGTGCTATGCACAATCTGAGGGATATGACGCACCTCTGCGTATTGGGCGATGTCCTGTGCCGCTTGCAGGTTATCCTTGTTAATTTCAGCCATTACAATAACGCTTATACCTCGCTGCCGCACGTCCTTGGGGATAAGTGGTGCCAAAACCGGCAAAGCTTCACCTCTAATCCACAAGAATATCTCATTTTGGGCCGTATTTATCAGCGATGTGAAGTCTCGTACAATCTCTTGATAATCGGTAATAACGCGCGTGACCTCGATAGGCTTACCCGTCTCAATCTCTTGTATCCTAAAACGAGCTTCTACTCCTCGTTCCCAAAGTGTTTGAAAAACAGAACTCTGTATTTCAATGAATCCGCTGTTGTTTGACCACAGCGACGGGGTGAGTTCAACTCTCTCCAACTCGTCCAGATCCTTAGTAACACCGGTGTAAATGGCCTCTTTGCAGTCTGAAATAACGATAGCGATATTGCTCATCATTGGTGCGTGCCGTATATTAAAGCACTTTGAGAGTTGCTTGACAACGTCGATGTTTCTCTGCGTGATCGGAAGCAGGATCCTGAGATCCTCGATCTTGCATCTTCCTTCACTGTCAACAAAATAGTCGCTTAGCACTTTGTCCCACCGAGGGAGCCAAAACTCGGTAGAGATAACCCAAAGTCTTTTCTCCGTCGCTTCGAAGGTCTCGAGCCGCCTGCTAATAATGTCGTCTTTATCGTAGAGAATAGAGAAGCCCTCTTCGATTGGACACGATTCGACAGGCAAACCTTGCGCTTTTGTGCGCTCAACGTCCCACAGCTCCAACAACTTATCTCGTGCCTCGCTCAGGTGCTGTAATTTCGTGGCCTCTTTGTCAATGGCAGGGCGGATTAAGGGGGACGGATAAGCTGCAAGGAACGTCTCCGGATTGGTCGATATACGCTTGGTGAGTCCTTTTTTTGAAAGCTCCCGCAAGATGTCGTTCGTAGCACGACTGGTGAGATGAAACGATTCGGCAATTTCACTAGCTGTTTGTCTTCCCGCTTGCAACAGGTGAAGGTACACTTCTGCTGCCTCGTTGTTAAGACCAAACTCGGTAAAAAGAGCGACTATGTCTGCTGTCATTCTTTGTCTTTAATTCTCCAGCTGCAGCTTAGAGCGACAAGTTTAACCATCTTGATAGTGATCGTTTGAGTGCTGAGCGACTCTAGTTTTTAGATTCTTGGCTTATTAGGCGATTCTTTTTCCTTTGCCCGGTGCAATGTCGTAGACTTCCGTTACAGTCATTATTGCACAGCCTTTTGCAGGTAATTTCTCATTTCGGCTCTTGATCTTCTGTTTCATCATCTCATAGTCAGGCCCTTCAGTGACATAGTTGGCCACACCCTTGACCTGATATCCCACGTAGCCCTCCCACGAGGTAAGAGCGACGTTGCTATTTGGCTTCTTCAGATTATCGAGAGTTTTCTGCCAATTGTTGTCACCGATGAGAATAGTTTCGGGATCTTTTATAATGATGAATTGATTTGGTACGGCATTAGGCACACCAGCATCACTTACCGATGTGAACACTACAGTCTTCACGGCATTAATGTTGTTGATTACTTCTTCAGGCAGGTTTGTCATTATACGCGCCTCCATTCATAAACATTAATAGAGCACTTGGCGATAATAAAAACCTTTCTCTGGCTCGGAGAGGGCCGAGTTGCCTCCGCCACACAGTGAGCCGCGACTTGCTAGTCCACGAAATCGCCGCGTCACGCTAATAGCGCCAAGATCGTAGTGCGTCGGCTAAGGATGTAGCTGTGACGCAAAAAACGCTGACCTGGCTTTTCTGTCCACGGAGCACGGTTTTCCATCAAGTCTGATCTTAAAAAAGTGCATATTGGATCAATTACATATGCGTAGCAGATGACCAGAACGTACGTACTTGACGCACCCGTGTTTATTTATGGTTTTCAAGTCTCTGGCAACATGTACACCGTTCCTGAGGTAACCCGCGAGTTGAAAAGCTCTGAATCGGCAATAGCGCTGCAAGAGTTTCTGAAAGAGGGACTGAAAATCGAATCTCCCCTGAAAACCGACGTGGAAATCATCACGGAAAAGGCTAAGTCTACAGGTGACTATCTCAGGCTGTCTCAAGCTGATATTGACTTGCTGGCTAAAGCACTCGAACTAAGCGGTACGCTGGTCACCGATGACTATTCCATTCAAAACGTCGCTGCGCTCTTCGGTATTGAGACACAACCGATCCAGCAGGCGCGAATCAAACGCGTGCTCAAGTGGAGGCGCAGGTGCGTTGGATGTGGTCGACTATATGAGTCGGAAGCAATCTGTCCTGTGTGTGGATCTGACGTGAAAGTTAAGCCGGTGAAACGGTAAGTGCCGGTGGTTGTAGGAGTAAGAATATGAAAGATTTAAACGACCTCATAAGTAACGCGCAGGAACTGCACGCGAAAGGGTTACGTTCGGGCGAGATAGCTGACGAACTGAACATATCACGAGATACCGCAACGTGGCTTCTTACCCGCTCCGAAACCTCGCGAGGACCTGTTCCAAAGGATATATATGTTAACTGGAGTGAGATAGGGCAAAACGCTGAGCGGCTCAGATTCGTCTCGCTCGCTTTAGTCGATATGATATTGGAAACGGGCGCTCCCGACGTCGTCGTTGGGGTTGCGCTAAGTGGCCTGCCTCTTGCGACGCTGGTCGCAGACGAAATTGAAGCAGAACTTGCGGTGTTTGTCCCCCAAAAGCAGAAGGGATCTGAGAAGGAAAACTTTAAAGGATCATTTAGTCAAAATTTTGCCGATATTTCAGGAAAAACTTGTGCGATAGTCGATGACGTCATCACTACCGGCAGCACCGCTACTGAAATTGTCAAGGTCATCAAAGAGATGCAAGCAACACCGCTCTCGGTAGCTGTTCTTATTAACAAGAAGGGAATGCGGCAAGTCCTGGATGTTCCGATAAGGTCGCTTGTTCGAATCACCATTTTTTGATCGTTCAGACTTGTAGGGATACAATTGACAGCTTCCGAACTCGACGAAATTCGAGCAATTGAGCGCAAGTGGCAAGATCGTTGGTTTTGCGATAAGATATTTGAGCCAAAAAGTACGGGATCGAACAAGTACTTCTTAACGACACCATATCCGTATACAAGCGGACCGCAGCACATAGGCCACACGCGGACGTACAATATAGCCGACATTCACGCTCGGTTTATGAGAATGAACGGCCACAACGTCTTGTGGCCGATGGCGTGGCACATCACGGGGACCCCGATTCTCGCAATCAGCTCGTGCATAGAGCGTTGCGAGAGCGCGACTATAGCACTTTACAAAAACTACGTCCGACTCTACGAAGCAGACGAGTCGCGCGTCGAGGAGATCGTCAACTCATTTGTCAATCCTTGGAATATTGCGAACTACTTTGCAGCTAAGATCATTCCAGATTTCCAAAAAATGGGATTCTCTATAGACTGGTCTAGGCAGTTTACCACCGGAGATCCGATCTACAACCAGTTCATTCGATGGCAGTACGACAAGCTAATGGAGCTTGGACTGATAGTCAGCGGGCAGCACCCAATCCTTTACTGCACGATCGATCAAAATGCCGTTGGAGAAGATGATATTGCTGGCGGTGACGTCGAGAAGATATCTATTGACGAGTACGTTGGAATCAAGTTCTCCTTTGATGACGCGTACGTTGTTACAGCAACGCTGCGTCCTGAAACTGTTTTTGCGGTGACAAATCTCTGGGTGGCTCCGAGCGCGACCTATGTCAAGGCTTATGTCGACGGTGAGAAGTGGATCATTTCACAGCAGAGCGCATCCAAGTTGCGCTATCAGCAGCACGATGTAAATATAATTGAGGAGTTACGCGGTTCGGACTTGTTAGGTACTCACTGCATTAGCCCTGTCGGAAGCAAAATACCGATTCTCCCGGCGTACTTTGTTGATGTCGATTACGGCACCGGAATCGTCATGAGCGTTCCCGCTCACGCGCCTTATGATTGGGCAGCTCTGAACGACCTGAAGCAAGAGCGGGGTATCAACGCGGACATCGATCTCTATCGGTTAAACAACGATATTGACGCTATAAACCCGATCTCTCTGATAAAGGTTGACGGATACGGCGATTTTCCAGCCGTAGAATTATGCGAACGCAATAACGTCCAATCACAACGTGACGATGATACGCTTAGTCGAATTACCAACCTACTCTATAGGGAGGAGTTCTATACTGGCACCCTTAGGCACGTTGCACAACAATTTGAAGGCAGACTTGTGCGCGACGTGAAGCAAGACATCGTTGACTTTCTCACGGCGCGAAATGCCGCATCAAGCATTTACGAGACTTCAGCAAAAGGACTCTGTCGATGCGGCGGCAACGTGGTTGTCGCTATTGAGCCCGACCAATACTTTCTCAACTATGGTGACCCTAAATGGAAAGCAAAGGCATTTGAACTGTTAGAACAGCTAAAAATCGTACCGGAAACGTATCGGACACAATTCGCTCAGACGTTTCAGTGGCTCGATAAACGGCCGTGCGTCCGACGCAGAGGTCTCGGTACCATCTTTCCATTCTCCAAAGAGCGTTGGATCATTGAGCCACTTTCTGATTCCGTCATTTATATGGCGCTTTATACTGTAATCAAGCACCTAAGGGAGTGCGACCCAGAGCAGCTTACGCCCGCTTTCTTTGATTTTATCTTTCTTGGTAAAGGCGATCTAAAACACGTAAGCCAGCAAACGGGTTTATCTCAGGATATGCTGAGGGCGGCGCGTAACGAGTTTACCTATTGGTATCCTAACGATCACCGGCATACCGCCGTCGCCCATATATCCAATCACTTGAGCTTCTTCCTGTTCCATCATGCGATAATCTTTCCTAAGATGTGCTGGCCGCGGGTCGTAACCCTAAACGAGCTTCTGATTCGCGAAGGGGTGAAGATGTCGAAGAGTAGGGGCAATGTAATTCCTATTGCCACCGTCCCAGAGGTCTACAGTGCCGACCTCGTGAGACTCTGTCTAGTTTCCATTGCTGATCTCAATTCAACGGTTGATTGGAGAGAAAATGAAGTCGAGATGGTCAAAAAAAGGCTCCTACGGTTTTGGCACGCAGCAAATAGTGATATCGAGGTTGGGCGGCCGGAGTATGACGAGGGGCTCTCTTTTGCGAGTAAGTGGATCCTGGCAGCGACCGACGCCATGGTGTCAAGAGCTTCTGAAGCGGCTCGTCAATTCTCATACAGAAAGTACGTAACGGAAGCGTTTTTTGAGCAAATAAATCGGGTCGAAGAGTACAAATCGATGATTTTAGACAGTGACGAGAGGCGTCGCGTACTCTGGGACATCATTGATATATGGCTTCGGGTGCTCGCGCCGGTCGTTCCCCATATTGCTGAAGAATTGTGGGAGAGAATGCACAAAGTCGGCTACATCTCCTTGGCGGCATTCCCGCACTATGATAACCTTTATGCTGAAACACTTGCACAAAAGCTCTTCCTTGACGGCGTGATTGGTGACATCTCAAACATTCAAGCTGCGATCAGACAAGAAACTGAATCAGTTTTCATCTATCTTGCAGCCGCGTGGAAGTACCAACTCTACGCGATAGCGGGGGGGCTTGATGACCACTCGATTAAGAAAATTATGGCTCGAGCCAAAGAAAACCCAGATCTGCGGACGCGTTTGAAAGAGATAGCTCAGATCGCACCCGGTCTCGCGAAATCGCTCGCTCACGAACCCACCTCTGACAGCACGCTGGGTTTCGAGGCGGAATCGGAGACTCTGCTTGCTGCTAAGGAGTATTTGACCCGAAAGTTTGGGAAACACGTGTACGTCTGCGTAGAAAACTCCGAGGAGTATGATCCTGCGAATCGCGCGAGGCGGGCGCTTCCGGCAAAACCGGCGATCTACGTCGAATAAGGCGCATGAAGAGAGGAAGCAAATCAGTCTTGGGTGCGTTTTACCGCTTCTTGAGCCTTTTTGCCCCGCTGCTTTGCCGTGTATCCGGTTACTTTTTCCAGAAAACAGCGGAACCGCGCATTCGTATCGATCGTCAACGCGTCAGGAACGTCTTTCATAGACTCAGTTTCGACGAGTAACGTGTCGCTCACGCGTATCGTCATCTTTCGTAGTGCCCCATAGCTTAGAACGTATTCTTCGTCGCGTACGTTGATGTCTACGTCAAAACACGCTTTCAGCGCTTCTATAACGCGCTTGTGGGCGTCCTGCTTGAATCCTCGTTTGAACGCATATTCTTGGATTGTGATCACGACCTATGAGTTATGCGCCACACTGTACTCTTCTACAATCATATTGTTTATATGCGCTCCGCATCGAACGCAATCGGCCCGTAGGATACCATCTGCATCGAGACACGAGTCGCGGAACAGTTAGACAAAGTATTTACTTAGTAATGGGTCATTATTTAAGGAGTGAGCAATAGAGGACGCTGATATATTATGAAAGCCGGAACGACTGATAGTGAATACGTGAACATAATTGTTGAAGAAGGGGTGAGCTCAAAAAACCCTGTTATCCTTGAGGGATTCCCTGGGATCGGACTCGTTGGTAATATTGTGGCTACGCAAATAGCATCCGAGCTCAAGATGAAGCAGATAGGAACCATCGAATCTCGCCTGTTTCCGCCGATTACGGTGCTCTACGATGGACTCACGTTCGCCCCCGTGAGAATCTATGAAGACCCTCAAAATAACTTCATCGTTGTATTATCGGATATTCTCATTCACCCGATGATTGCTTACGATATAGGGAAATCGGTTATTAACTGGGCGCAGAGCCTGAACGCAAGGCTCAACATACCCATTGCTGGCATCGCTACGATGCGCGAGCAACGAACCGTCTATGCTGCAGCAACTGGTGCCGAACAACTAAATCTCGTGAAAGATAAAGCTGAGACCTTAGTAACCGGAAGTATTTCAGGCATTGCTGGCAGTATAATGAATGAGAGCCACATAAGTAAGCTACCGGCACTTTGTCTCTTGGGAGAAACGCAGGGCCCCACCCCGGATCCCCGCGCAGCAGCTCGTGTGATTGACGTGGTAAGCGACGTATTGCAGTTGGATATCAGCACCCAGAAGCTACTTGAGGAAGCGGACCACATCGAAACAGAGCTACACAAGCTTGCAGAACAGGTCCAAGGGGCGGAACTCGCTGAACCAAAAGGGCAAACTCAGGTCATGTATGGGTGAGCAAATGAGACATTTAGCTTTGACCGGTATATCAAAAGAATCAATTGATGATCTCACCGAAAAGCGCGTTAGGACGTTTGAATTGCGCAGCGCTCACAATATCCCCATTGTTTTCGAAGCTCACGTCGGTGACGAATTATTTGTGACTGACGCTAGCCGTCACGATCTTGCGATCGGTACGACTGGCGTGCTGGCGCGCTTACGCGATAAAACTATTACAATGCAAAAAGTTAGACACCGCGTTGGCGACTTCTATGAAGAACGCGAACTCATGTCAGCCCGTGTTCAGCTTGAACTGCGCGAGTTGACGTGCCGACTGCGCGCGATTGAGGATAAAGGACCCGGAAAGATCTTAACAGTGGAAACCTCTGAAGTATGCCACTATGAGGGGCGCTGAAGTCATCTCAGCCTAAATTGGCCAGTTCTACATAAGCTAAGATGCAGTTGCTCTTTGCGATAACTGGAGGTATGATCGTCAGCGTCGAGAGCTTCTTACTGATATTTGCTCGTTTCTCCTAAGATACCGTTTTCACGGCCGAAGCTGCTAAAATGCACCAGCGTTGCTTAATCGCTTTTTTAAGACACTATAAGTATGAGTTACGAGCATGGTGGAATAACGGGCCCGTGGCTTAGTCAGGATATAGCACCGGCCTTCTAAGCCGGTGGTCGAGGGTTCAAATCCCCCCGGGTCCGCTTTTTTTACCCGCGCAACATTATAAAACGTGACGAAATGTTATTCGATCGCCGAAATCTAGATACGTGCTTGTGAGCTAATGCAGCACGGAGAAACTTCTCGTTCTGGCGCATTCCGTTTCACATCGTCTTCGCGGTTAGCGACTAAAGATGTTACCTCATTTTCGGGCTAAAAACCGCAAAGGCTAAGCTTCAAGTCGATAAACGGTCGCTATAGCTCTGGTGCGTACGCAGGTAGCGTCGTGCTAAAGGGGTAGTTATGATCTTCACTGCTGACGAAATACTCGAAACCCTTGACATGATTCTTAGCGAGCATCTCGACATACGGACGGTTACCGTAGGTGTGAACTTGATGGGGTGTGTGCGAGACGATCCTGAACGAATGGCCAAGGCCGTTCATGATCAGATTGTATCCACAGCGGCCAATCTGTGCTCAGAAGCCGATCGCGTGGAAGCACGGTATTCCTTGCCTATTGTTAACAAACGCATCTCGGTAACTCCCATTGGCTCGTTAATCGACGTCCATCCGCAAGCTGGTCCACAAATTGCACGTGCGATGGATCAAGCTGCGTCTGAATTAAGCGTTGACTTCATCGGTGGCTATTCAGCTCTCGTTCAAAAAGGCTTTACAGTTGGGACTCAGGCACTTGTTGATTCGATCCCACAGGCGCTAAGCACGACTGAAAAGGTATGTGCCTCTGTAAACATTGCAACCACCAACGCGGGCATCAATGTCGAGGCTGCGTTTAAAATGGGACAGATCATCAAAGAACTGGCTCGTATCGATCCGCGGCTCTGTACCCGTCTGGTTACTTTTGCTAACGCGCCGCCGGACAACCCTTTTATGGCAGGTGCATTTCACGGTTCGGGAGAACCCGAATCGGTCCTGAACGTGGGAATATCAGGTCCTGGCGTCATAAGAGCGGTAGTAGAAAAAATGGGAGATTGTGACCTCAGTGAGCTTGCTGAGGTTGTCAAACGAGCTGCGTTCAAGATCACACGCGTTGGCGAACTAGTAGGTAAAGAGATAGCGGCGCGATTGGGTGTGGATTTTGGAATAGTTGACCTCTCTTTAGCGCCCACCCCCCAGAAGGGGGACTCTGTCGCTCAGATCATCGAAGCAATGGGTATTGAGCGTTGCGGAGCTCCCGGAACGACTGCCGCACTCGCGATGCTCACTGATGCGGTAAAAAAAGGAGGCGCGATGGGGTCCTCGCGAGTAGGGGGGCTTAGTGGGGCATTCATACCGGTTAGCGAGGACGCAGGCATGGCCGAAGCACTTAAGATCGGCTCGATTGGGCTGGAAAAACTCGAGGCAATGACTGCCGTGTGTTCGGTGGGTCTCGACATGGTGTGCATTCCTTCTGCCACATCTGCCGAGTCGATTGCCGGAATAATTGCAGATGAGTGCGCAATAGGGGTCATCAACAACAAAACGACAGGTGTGCGTCTTATTCCCGTCGGAAAAGAAGGTGACTGGATTGAGTTCGGCGGACTGCTAGGGGCGGCGCCCGTAGTCCCGCTCAACGCTTTCAGCTCGAAAAAATTCATTCGAAGGGGGGGTTCGATTCCGGCGCCTCTTACGAGCCTAACCAACTAACAAAAACAGTTTGTTCTTACTGTTAGCCCTTAATGTTGATAGTCACGTCAGTGCTTTCGAATAAACTGGTAAACGGGCCCGCTGGGATTTGAACCCAGGTCCTTGGATCTCTCCGCAATAGCTTCGAAGTCCAAGAGGATAGTCCACTACCCTACGAGCCCTGCATAGCACAAGGGATTTATGAGTATTGAACTTTACCCGGAAAGATACAAATATGCGAGTACTCATTAGATTAGCGCACGTATAGTGTTTAAAAGTCGAAAGCTCGCGCGTGGCTTGTAGCACATGACCAGCATTGAAACGCAAAGGAAACTTATAGAAATATTGCGGATCTTAGATGCGAGTGACGATGCAATCGGAGCGCGTACGATTGCTGCCAGCTTAAGTCAGCGGGGGTACCCTATAGGGGAACGGGCAGTGCGGCACTACTTGGTACTCCTTGACTACAAAGGATTTACTCTTAAGATAGGCAATGCCGGTCGGATAATTACAGAGAAAGGCCTTAATGAGTTAAACGAGGCAATTGTTGGAGACCGTGTTGGATTTTTAATAACCAAGATAGAGGATCTTGTTTACAGAACGAGTTTTGATTTAAAGCAAAGAAACGGTGACATCATCATAAACGTCGCGACTATTGACAAAGATGATTTTGACCGAGCCCTCGAAATAGCCGCAGAGACGATCAATAGTGGATATACGGTGAGCCCTTTCGTTCGCATCATTGAGGAAGGCGAGAAAGTTGGTGCTGTATTTGTTCCGTATGGTTCCTTTGGGTTGGTCACGATGTGTAGTATGACAATAAATGGCATGCTAATCAAGCACGGCATCCCTTCAACTATTAAATACGGCGGACTGCTTAAAATCAATGATAGAATACCTAGTGGATATACCGATCTGATCTCATATCAAGGAACGTCGCTCGATCCGATTCAAGTTTTTTCTTCTAGACAAATGACCTCCATTGTGGCAGCTGCAGAGCGCGGAAACGGCACCGTACTAGCTAATGTGCAAACGGTGCCTAGCATTGCAGCTGAAAGGACGTTAGAACTTATGCAGGATGCAAAACGTGCCGGTATTGTTGGATGGATCGAGAGCCCTCTTGAAGCTAATTTTTTAGGGGTCAGTAACGGGGAAGACGTTATGGAAATCAACATATTTGCCGGCGCAAACCCTATGGCCTCGTTATATGAAGTGGATGTGAAAGCTAAGGTCTACTCTATCTCGTCTCTCATGGACGCAAAACTCCTGAATCGACTACTTGCCTAGTCGTATCACTGCACATTGCGGTATTTGTTGGCGATTTACTTTTTAAGTGGATGACTCAAGCCTTTAGAAATATTTATAGTGGAGCGGAACCAGAGTTCCTACTCTAGTCAGCGGAATGAGTAGGCCTATTTAGGCATCAACAAAAGGAGAAATAGAGAGGGGTGGCGTGACTTGTGTAGTACTTTAGGCATCGTGAATGAAAACGGCAGACCGTTTTCTGCAAGTGGCATTATTAAGGGAATTCGTTTGATGAATGAACGATGCAACGGACTTGGTGGTGGCTTTGCAGCTTACGGGCTTTACCCCGAATACAAGGATTATTACGCTCTGCATATCCTTTTTAAGGATCATAATCAGAAAGACCAAGTAGCGGAAATGCTGCAAGAGCATGTCAACATTTATGAAGACGAAGAAATTGCTACGCGAAATGTCCCAGGCATCTCACAAGATTACATCCCTTGGCGCTTCTTCGTAGAAGTGCCTGATAAGTGCGCAATTGACGCAGATAATTACATCATTGACCTTGCGATGAGAATTAACAATACAAGCGATGCTTTGGTCGTCTCAAGCGGCAAGAATATGGGTGTTTTCAAAGCTATTGGCTATCCTGACCAAGTAGCGGAGCTTTACAAGCTAGAAAAGTATAAAGCTTACCTGTGGTTAGCTCACGGACGCTATCCCACAAACACACAAGGTTGGTGGGGCGGAGCACATCCGTTCAGCATCTTAGATTGTAGCGTCGTACATAACGGAGAAATTACCAGTTACGGGACAAACAGACGGTTTCTTGAGTCGTATGGGTACAAATGCAGTAATTCTACCGATTCTGAAGTGTTGGCTTATTTGTGGGATCTTTTAGTTAGAAGACATAAACTACCCCTTGAACTTGTAGCTGCGGTATTAGCGCCTCCATTCTGGGAACAGATAGACCGAATGCCAGCTGAAAAGAGGAGGATTATAGAGGCGTTGCGAATTACCTATGGCTCTGCAATGGTGAACGGTCCTGCCAGCATCATCGTAGCAAACGGTTCAGGGCTCACTGGAGTAGCGGGAAAAAATACGATGGTCGGGCTCACTGATCGAATCAAGCTGCGACCGCTGGTGTGCGCGCAAAAGGATGATTATACGTTTATGGCGAGCGAAGAGAGCGCCATTAAGGCAGTCTGCAAGAATCCAGACTTCGTATGGGCCCCACGCGCGGGTAAGCCGACAGTAGCATTGGTGAACGCCGATGTTTAGTGCCGTGCCTGAATTTAGAGTGGCCATCGACAGGCAACGGTGTCGGCTGTGCAAAAGATGCGTTGAGAATTGCTCTTTTGGAGCGTTAGAATGGCGAGGAGATAAGGTCAAAACATTTGACGATCGGTGTGTCGCTTGTCAGAGATGCGTTAGCATGTGCCCTGAAGATGCGATAACACTCTCTCGAACGCCTTCGGTTATGAGCTCCCATCCTGTGTGGACCGAAAACGCGCGAAGAGATGTGTTTACTCAGTCGAGAACAGGCGCCATTCTATTGGCAAGTACTGGAAATGAGCTGCACGAGCGCATCATCTTTGACAATCTACTCCTAGACGCGTGTCAGGTAACAAACCCAGCGATCGATCCTTTGCGAGAACCGATCGAACTACGAACATACATTGGGAAAAAGCCGCGATCTGTGGAATTTGAATCAGTAGGTAACGACATCAAGCTGAAGACCGAGCTCTCGCCAGCGCTCAAACTCGAAATTCCTATAATGATAGCTCAAATGTCTTACGGAGCTCTCAGTCTAGAGGCACACGAGGCGTTAGCTCGAGCTGCAGTCATGTCTGGCACTACTATGGGTTCGGGAGAAGGAGGGCTTCACAAGAAGCTCTACCCATATGCAGATCACATCATAGTGCAAGTTGCTAGCGGGAGATTTGGCGTCCATCCAGCGTATCTCGAAGCCGGAGCTGCGGTTGAGATCAAAATCGGTCAAGGGGCTAAACCGGGGATTGGCGGGCATCTACCGGGAATCAAGATAACTGATGAAATATCAGAAACACGAATGATTCCGGTAGGGACGGATGCCATAAGTCCGGCCCCTCACCATGATATCTACTCGATCGAGGACCTTGCGCAGCTTGTCAACTCATTAAAAGAGGCAACCAGATACAAAAAGCCAATTTTCGTAAAGATAGCTGCAGTTCACAACGTTGCTGCAATCTCTAGCGGCGTTTGTCGTGCTGGTGCAGACGCGATCGTAATCGATGGCTTTCGAGCGGGCACTGGGGCAACTCCCAAAGTAATTCGAGACAACGTAGGTATACCCATTGAACTTGCACTTGCCGTTGTAGACCAGCGTTTACGAGAAGAAGGCATACGAAATGAAACAAGCTTAATTGCCAGCGGTACTATGCGAAACAGTGGCGACGTTGCAAAGGCGATAGCGCTTGGAGCTGACGCCGTCAAGATAGGCACTGCTGCCCTCATTGCGCTCGGCTGCACCGTTTGTAAACGATGCTATACCGGTAGATGCGCTTGGGGAATAACTACTCAGGATCCGAAACTAAGGTCACGACTCGACCCAGAAGAGGGGGCACGGCGAGTCTCAAATTTACTGTTAGCTTGGTCGATAGAGCTAAAAGAGATCCTTGGTGCGGCGGGAATAAACTCAATCGAAAGTTTGAGAGGAAATCGTGATCGGCTTCGAGGTTACGGATTGGATCACACGACCCTCGAAATCCTCGGCGTCCAACCCGCTGGCAGGTA
>JGI24141J26756_1000169_pt1 | contig 19807 bp, 12 predicted proteins | sample BarGraIncu00421A_FD_26756 | JGI IMG/M metagenome (IMG submission 26756) | reverse complement strand
GTAAACCCAATTTGGAGTAGAACTTTTTCAATCGCATTGATTTTATCAATTGTTACAAATTTTTACTTTTTTTACAATACCCCTTTTCGGAGGGGACTCAAATTTTAAAATTGAATCATAATTTACTATGAATCTTTCAGATAGAATTGAGAAGCTAAATGATTTAAAATCAGATCTTTCAGGAAAAGATTTCCTTCTGACATGGGAGAAGAGCGAAACAGATCTTAAAGTAGTACTCGAAGTTGCTGCAATACTTAAAGAGATGCGTTCCCGGAATATCTCACCGGAAGTATTTGATTCAGGCCTGGCCATATCAAACTTCCGGGATAAATCAACCCGTACACGTTTTTCGTTTGCATCGGCAGCTAATCTGCTTGGACTTGCCGTACAGGATCTTGATGAGGAAAAAACACAGATAGCTCATGGAGAGACTGTTCGGGAAACAGCAAATATGATCTCTTTTATGTCCGATTTCATCGGTATTCGTGACGATATGTTCATTGGTGAGGGAAATAAGTATATGCGCGAGGTTGGCGTCGCGCTAGATGAAGGATTCGGGAAGGGAGTTTTGCCCTGCCGTCCGGGTATAATTAATCTGCAATGCGATATGGATCATCCGACTCAATCGATGGCTGACCTGATGCACCTGGAAGGTATGTTTGGATCTTTTGAAAACCTCAGGGGAAAAAAGATAGTTATGAGCTGGGCTTACTCTCCAAGTTACGGAAAGCCATTATCGGTACCACAGGGCATTATTGCACTCATGTCGCGTTTCGGAATGCATATTGAACTTGCTTACCCTGAAGGATATGGACTGATACCAGAGATAATCGATATTGCGAGAAATAACTCTAAGAATAGTGGTGGTTCGTTCAGTATAAACAACTCCATGACTGAAGCTATGAGAGATGCAGATATCGTTTATCCGAAGAGTTGGGCACCTTTTCATATCATGCAGCAGCGTACAAAGCTCTTAATAGCAGAAGACAAGACCGGATTGAAGGAACTCGAACAGGTTTGTCTCGCCAACAATGCTAAATTCACTGACTGGGAGTACAATCAAGCCAGGATGAACCTGACCAAAAACCGGAACGCATTGTATATGCATTGCCTACCTGCTGATATCAGCGGAGTATCGTGCAAACAGGGCGAGATAAGTGCTGATGCATTTGAATTAAACAGGATTAATACCTATAAAGAAGCTGGGTTCAAACCGTATATAATTGCAGCAATGATGTTTACGAACAGGTTTGGAAATCCGGCAGAAGTGTTGAAAAACATTCTTAAGAGAAACAGGAAAAGGGTAGCAGTATAAGAAATGTGGTTTCCCGTCGTGAGGTCCGGGATGCAAGGTGCAAGATGCAAGGATGTTATCGCTTAATGAATTTGCCGCTGGTTTCAGGTTCGGTCAGCTTTCCGTTTTCAATGAGTATGTTTCCTCTCGCAATTACGCAGGAGGCATTCCCCTTTGTTTTAATCCCTTCAAATATATTCAGGTCGCAGTTTTGATGATGGGTCTTTGCTGAAATGATTTTTTCGGATCCGGGATTCCAGATTACCAGATCAGCATCCGAACCAACCAGAATATCTCCCTTGGCCGGGTACATTCCAAAAATTTTAGCCGGCTGTGTTGAAAACAGATCCACCATACGGTTTATTGTGATACAGTTTGTAAGAACACCGTATGTATAAAGGAGGTCAAGACGAAACTCAACACCCCCGGCACCACCGGGTATCTTTCTGAAGTCGTGGCGACCTCTTGCTTTTTGTGGTAAATTAAATGGGCAATGGTCTGTACCTAACGTGTTAATCCTACCTTTGGAAATGGCATCCCATAGCGCTTCATTATCCTCCTTTTTTCGAAGAGGAGGGCTCATTATAAACTGTGCTGTCTTCGAAAAAACTCCTTTATATTTCGAATCATCGAGAAGCAGATATTGAGGACATGTTTCGGAAAATACTCTTTGACCTCTTTCCTGCGCTTCGACTATGTATCCTAATGACTCCTTTGCTGATACATGAACAATATATAATGAGCATTTTGCCAGGTTTGCCATTTCGATGGCTTTTTTAACAGCGGAAGCTTCAAGTGAGGAAGGTCGTGACAATGGATGATATTCCGGTTCGAAATGACGCTCTTCAAAATATCTGTTTCGTAATTTTTCAATTTCATCTCCCGATTCACAATGAATTGTAACAAGCTTTCCGGCCTGCCCAACCATTTTCATGACTTTAAAAAGATCATCATCATTCAATCCAATGGTATCTTTATACGCCATATATACTTTGAAAGAGGTGATTCCTTCCCTGATGCATTCGTGAACCTCCTGTTCGGTTGTTTCAAGCCATTCAACAGGACTGACATGAAAGGAATAATCTGTAAATGAGTTCCTTGCCTCTTCTTTTCTGAGTCGTAATGCTTCAGTCAGTGATTGACCTCTTTCAGGAGTCACGAAGTCAAGCAGAGTAGTTGTTCCACCGTAAAGAGCCGCCCTGCTGCCAGTATAGAAATCATCGGAAGAATAACCTGAGGGAGATGGAAGATGCATATGTACATGAGGATCTATCCCTCCGGGGAAAACATAATAACCCGTTGCATCAATTACTTTATCATCAGGGGAAAATGGAATTTCCGGTTCAATCCGTGTTATCCTGCCCTTCGAGATATAGATATCGGAAATATCTTTTGAGGTCGAGGTGACTATTAGTCCATTTTTAATAAGTATCCCCATAAACTGATTTTTCTTAACCTTGTGCACTTTGTCCAAGACCTTGCACCATTTCACATCTTCATTTTTTTCCAGAGGCGTCTGCCACATTCTCTTGAAACTTCAAGTATCTCAGATTCATTTACAGTCATTATCTGCCGGTTCTTCACAATCAGCCTGCCATTCGAAATAACATCACATATATGTTCAGCAGTGATGCCAAAAATGAAGTGACTGTAGAAATTATCCCTGTTAATCTCAGTAGGAGAATTGTAGTCAAATACAACAAGATTATTATCACCATCACCCCTGAATTTATTTTCACCCAGGTAGCGATGAATATTTCTGAGCCGGATGTAAGCTGATTTATAGTCTATTGTTTCAAATCCTTGTCCGGCAAAGAAAGCAGCCCTGGCACTCCGAAGCATATCGCTGTGCATGCCATCTGTGCCTGTCATAATGTTCTGACCAAGGTGTTCTCCATTGAAGCGGCCAACATTGTTATTCATATTGCTCTCGGCATTCTGTACTACCCAGGATGGAGAGTTTTGGATAATAGCTCTCTCGTTTTCCTCGAGGTGAAGGCAATGGGCAAGAATCGTTTTCGAGGATTTGAGTACTCCAAAGTCATTCAATCGTTCAACAACCCTTTTCCCGTGTTTTCTTAAGCAGAAATCCTGATCATAAGTATCTTCGGCTACGTGTATATGAATACCTGAATTAAACCTGTTCATCAGTTCAATTGCCTGTTTCAGGGTATAATTACTGACCGTGAATGAGGCGTGCAACCCTACTAATCCCTGGTGGTTTTTCAGGTAAGAAACAGTCTCTGCTAATCCATCTGTTGCAATATCCTTTCCATCACGATCGGAAATCTCGTAGCATAACAAATGCGATACTCCAACTTTGTCAAAAGCCCTGGCAATAATATCCAGCGAACCTTTTGCAGCAAAAGGAGAAGCATGATGGTCGATTACAAAGGTTGATCCTGCTTTTGCACAGGCAATTGCTGTTACAAGTGCACTCGATTCGATCATCTCATGATCGAGGCACTTATCCAATGTCCACCAGATATATTTAAGTATTTCTAAGAAATTCTGAGGACTCCTGGCAGGTGCACCCATTCCTCTCGACAGAGCAGAGTAAACATGGTGATGTCCGACTGCAAACGATTTTGTGACCAGTTTTCCCTTGCAGTCTATAACTTCAAGGTCAGGAGTTTTGACAAGTTTATCAATGTCGCTGATGAATTGAATAGCGTCTGAATTTTGATCAACCAGGATATTTTCAGTGCTGAATGTCAATGATTTCCAGTCGATAAATGTTGCATCCTTGAGAAGTATTGCCATATATGATAAGTGTTATACTTATTTCTTTCCGACTCCTTTTTTTCTTTTCATAGGGAGCCTTGTCCTTTTGATACCATCGAATGCATAGAACGCATTTGCAATTGCAGCAGCAGTTGGCACCATTCCAATTTCCCCGATTCCCTTAGCTCCATAAGGNCCAACAGGATCTTTTTCTTCGACACCAACTATTTCCATCAGTGGCATATCNTCAGCTCTTAAAATACCAAGATCACTGAATTTCAGGCTNACCGGCCTGCCATCTTTTAATGGCAGTTCTTCAGTAAGAGCGTAACCCATACCCATATGCAACGCACCTTCTATCTGCCCTTCGAAGAGCATACGGTTCATGATTTTTCCGGCATCATGAGCTGCTATGATCTTTTTGATTTCGCCCATTTCATTAAGTATGACAACCTGTGTGGCATAACCATATGCAAAATGGATTACCGGAGTGTCGGTAATGGCACCGGGTTTACACGTCCAGTCACAAACATATTTTCCTTTATAAACACGGCCGGTAAGCTGGCTCAATGAACCATGCTTCAGATCTTCCTTTATTCTTGTGGCAGCATCAATAATTGCATTACCTGCAAGTGCCGTTGCCCTCGACGAAGTAGTCATACCGGTCGGAAGGTCTGCTTCAGTATCTACCATGACTTCAATAATACCCGGAGGTATCCCGGTTTCCTGGTGCAGTATCTGGATAGCCATTGTATGTATCCCCTGCCCCATCTCTGACCAGCCATGTTCTATTATCACCTGTTTATCAGATACAATCCGGATTTTAACTTCACTGTCGTCAATCATTCCATTGCCAACACCTGTATTCTTAATTCCGCAGGCGATTCCTGCAAATTTTGCTTTACTGAATTCATCCCTGACCGCAAGAAGAGTTTTCTTTAGCCCGACACCTTGCAGCACCTGTCCGGTGGCAGTTCTGGCANCATTCTCAAGCGCATTATCGAAACGNATCTGCCAGCGGTCGAAACCGCCCATTCTGCAAATCTCATCGACACAGCTTTCCACTGCAAAAACAATCTGTGGAACACCAAATCCGCGCATAGCTCCTGCGGGCAGATTATTTGTATATACTGTAATTGCTTTGATATCAACGGAGGGTATTGAATATGCTCCTGTTGCATGGCCTACCACACGTTCCATCACTTTGGTACCGACAGAAGCATACGCACCTGTATCACCGGCAGCGTTGAGTTTTATTGCTGTAAATTTTCCGTTTTTATCACATGCAAGACTGATATCCATCTGAACCGGATGACGCTTGGGATGCATTATTATAGATTCGTCGCGGTTAAGATGCACCTTTACAGGTTGCTTTAACAGGTATGCAAATAAAGATGCATGTCCCTGTACTGTCATATCTTCTTTCCCTCCGAAACCGCCTCCATTCTGGACCTGAACTACCTTTACCTTTTCTTCAGGAAGTCCAAGTATTTTTGCCACCTGCTGTCTGTCAACATATACTCCCTGACCCTGACTATATAATCGAACTCCGTCGACCTCAGGAAGTGCAATAGCCGTTTCTGTTTCAAGAAATGCATGTTCGATCAGTTGTGTCCGGTATACGCCACCTGAAATGAAAGCCGCCTCTTGAAAGCCTTTTTCAACTTCGCCAAAGCTTATGCTACAGGTTTCCAGTACATTGGATTTTCCGCTATGAACCTGGAGACTATCCGGCATTTTAGCTTTATTCATATCGGTTACAGGTTCGAGAATCTCATAATCAACATGAATCAGGCTGACAGCTTTGCGGGCTGTTGCCTCATTCTCAGCTACTACTCCCGCTATCACATCCCCTATAAAACTGGTTATCTCACCTTCATTCACCATCAGTGGCCAGTCCTGAAAAATTAGTCCGGTATACTGTTGTCCCGGGATATCTTTTGCAGTGAAAATACGGATCACGCCTGCTGTTTCTTTAGCTTTTTTGATATCAATATGGATTATTCTTGCTCTCGGATGGTCGCTGAATTTAAGAGCCCCATGTACCATTCCATCAAAATGCATGTCATTAACAAAATCTCTGACTCCCAGGGATGTATCTATTGCCTTGTATTTTGGGAACGGTTCTCCTACCAGTGCCGAGATGGGTCTTTTTCCCTCTTCTATTCCATTCATCTCATTAAAGGCTGCTCCGATAGCATCAACAATTTTAACATAACCCGTACACCGGCATAAATTAGGTGAGATAGCTTTAATGATCTCAGATCGTGTTGGTGTCTTATTGATGTTGTAAAGTCCCTTTGCCCTCATCACCATTCCAGGTGAACAGAAACCACATTGAACAGCCCCTTTTTCAGCAAATTTTTTGCTTATGACNGCTCTGAATTTCTCAGGTAATCCTTCAGTAGTACAGATGATGGCTCCANCCAGATCCTTCATTTTTGTCCGGCAGGCAAGCTTTGGTTTACTGTTAATCTCAACGGTACATGCCCCGCATACACCCTGACCCGAACAGCCATCTTTTGCCGATGTGATCTTCTGTTCCAGTCTTAAATGGTCAAGGAGTGTTTCTTCCGGATCACCTGAATATGCTCTTTTAATGTTATTCAGAGAATATGTTATCATGAAAAAAGCTTTTTCAGATTATCTGCTGAAGGATTAATTGATTCAGGTATTTTCAGCATTTTTCTTACCGACTTCAGATCTTTCAGCCCGCTTCCGGTGAGCAATACCACATTATCAGATTCCGAAGCTATTTTACCGTTTCTATGATATGAAAGCAGACCTGCAAATGCAGTTGCAGCCGCAGGTTCAGCGAATAGGCCTGTATTTAGGGATAATATTGCAGAAGCCTCAAGTATTTCCTCATCAGTAACGGTGAGCGATTCTCCATTATATTTAAGGATATACTGTTGCGCCATATAAAAATTTCTGGGGATATCAACAGAAATTGAATCAGCAATGGTGCTGCTTTTATTGATTGTAAAATTTTTATTATTTAGATTCCTTACAAGATTATCGCTTCCTTTTGATTGGACTGCAACAATTACAGGTATTTTGTCGATCATATCCAAAAGGAAAAGATCTTCAAATCCTTTATAAACGCCAGAAATTATTACTCCATCACCAACAGGAACGAAAATCCTGTCGGGGATTTTAAAGCCCATATCCTCGAATAGCTCAAAAGAGACTGTCTTTTTACCTTCTATTGTCAGCGGATTAAAGGCGGTATTACGATTATACCAGCCAAATAGTTCAGTAGCCCTGACGCTCAGGTCAAAAGCCTCATCATAGGTTCCTTTTATTGGAACAACAACAGCTCCGTACATAATTATCTGGGTAAGTTTTGCTACCGGGACAGTTTCAGGTACTATTATGATAGCCTTCTGACCCTGGGAAGCACATATGCCTGCCAGTGAAGAACCTGCATTACCTGTTGAAGCGGCAACTATTACGCTATATCTCCTTTCTTTCGCATATGCTGATATAATGCCAGATGCCCTGTCTTTAAAGGAATATGTCGGATTCTGCGAATCGTCCTTCAGGTGAACATGAAATGGCAGAATAGTATCATTCAGTTTATTTATAGTATATAGAGGAGTTTTTCCAATCCTGAGATTCGGCAGACTTTCTGCCATTTCAACAGGCAGAAGGTCAATAAAGTTCCTGTTTTTTAAATCCTTAAAACCTGTTATATCTTTTCTTATTTTATGATAGTCGTAAAGTGTTTTCATGACACCCCGGGGAGGAGTTATTGTTGTGTTTTGTACGCTGCAAACCGGACAAAGATAAATTGTATCCCTGCTATCATACTCTTTTCCGCAATCGGTGCATTTATATATGAATTTCGAAGAACTCATTGTATAAGATCATTTTTATTTAAGAAATTCCGGTTATAAGTCCGGTACGGTCATTAAATGATTTGATCATTTCGTCCCATTTACCAACTTGTGAAAAAAGCTTATTCCATATTTCCCTGTCTTCCCATAGCTGGTTCAGATCTTCAACACTTTTCCCCTGCTGCTCAATCCATGTAAAATACTTCAGGTTGTGGATAGCCTTTCTGTCGTAATAGGTTAGCTCCTTCATAAAATCGGATTTCGCTCCAAGCATGCATTTCTCAAAATCCCTTATAGCCTGAACATCATTGTATTTCCCTTTCTCGACTGTCAATTCCTCAATCCTCGATTTATACATATCTGCAGAATCAGTAGCAATAGTAAAAATGATATCATCGCCAGTCATCTCAAAGTATTTTGCAGTTTTAATTGCTGCTATCATATTCCCAATACCCGATATCCCGATAAGATTCAGTTCATTTACAAAACTGTTGTTGATACCAATCGATTTCAGATACTGGTGACCTGCTTTTTCGTTAAAAAGCCGGAGAATTCTCATGCAATCTTCATCGTCTATAGCAGTTACCACATCAGTATTCTTAACATTGTGTATCCAGGGTACATGCTTATCTCCAATGCCTTCAATTCTATGTCCGCCAAAACCGTTCATCAGAAGTGTGGGACATTGCAGAGCCTCCGAAGCAACTACTTTAATATGAGGGGCAACTGTGCGAAGGTAATCGCCGGCAGCTATTGTGCCGGCTGAACCGGTCGCTGATATATATGCTGCCAGCTTGCTTTTTTCATTTTTTATCAGGTTGAAAACTTCATTGATTGCGCTCCCGGTAATATTATAGTGCCAGGCAGCATTCCCAAATTCATCAAACTGGTTGAAGATGATGCAATCGGGACGGGTCCTTTTAATCTCCCAGCATTTGTCGTAAATCTCCTTTACATTCGATTCGCATCCTGCCGTAGCAATAACCTCTGAACCAATAACATCGCGTAGCCAGGTAAAACGCTCCCTGCTCATTCCTTCGGGAAGTATCGCAACCGATTCGGTTCCCATCACTTTAGAATCGAATGCCCCGCCTCTGCAATAGTTCCCGGTTGAGGGCCATACCGCTTTATGATAGGTCGGGTCGAATCCACCCGTTATTATTCGTGGAGCCAGACAACCATAAGCAGCGCCAACCTTATGTGCACCGGTAGGAAACCACTTTCCGATAAGCAGAACTATACGGGCATCAACTCCGGTTAATTCTTTAGGAAGTTCTATATGGTTAACCTTTCCGTATAAACCACCGCTATCAACCGGTTGATTTTTCCATGTGATGCGGAATAGGTTAAGCGGATTAATATCCCACAGACCAACTTTTCTCAGCTGGTCTTTTATTTTTTCCGGGATCAGCTCCGGGTTTCGTTGCTGTTCAAAAGTAGGTAGAATAATTCCCTTCTCCTTAAAACGTTTGACGGCATTTTCTAAAGTTTTTCCATTTTCAATCTTATCTATCAGCTGGATCATAAAATACTAAATTTATTAAACAGAATTTTTTTTGCAAGTTAGAAATTATAAAGGGGAAGGCGACTGTTCTATCACTCAAAAACCAGGTTATCTGCTCCTTTTATCAGGATACTCATCTCTGCAGCATGATTAAAATGAATTTTTTTAACACAAGGAGTTTTAAATTTTACTTCCAGCAGCTTAAATTCATTTTTACTGAACCTCCCGAAAACATAGTCGGTTTCATATAAATATTCATCCGGAAGTTCTGTCAGTGTAGTTATGCTCCCATCTTTCTTGAAAGTAAGGTTTTTCCTGCCTTTAAGCCTGGCCATGTAGTAACCCTCCCGGGCTGTNTTGAAGGATGAAATTGTCAGATAGAATCGCGGCTTTTCTATGTATGGTGCGCTGCTGGAGGGACAGAAAGTATTGCAGTTTCCGCACTTGTTGCAAAAGTTTGCAATGTTTAGAATCTGGTAAATCTGTTTAACCTCAAATACTTTATCATCCTGAATCTCAATAGTGCCATTGTCCCGGATCTGAGCAGTTTGCAAAACATATCGGACAGGGTCAACCTCGTATGAATAATTTGCAAAGTTTGGACATACCGTGGTGCAGATATTACAGATCTCATCGCAGTAAAGACACCGACCGGCCTCTTCAACTATGGTTTCACGGTCAGATGGTTCGCTGACCAGTTTGAAATTTTTCCTGTCGTTCAGGGGTAACTCAATTGGCTCTTGCGAATATTGACGCTGTGAACGTTTAATAATCAGTTCTTTTTTTGGATGATTTTTGCTGTTAATGTTTTTATTGAAAATGAATCCAGGCACCGATTGTCTGATCATCTGTTCTGCCACCTTTCTTCCATCACCTATGGCATTTATTGCTGTAGATGCACCACGCAATGCATCTCCACCAATAAATATATTGGCTTTTCCGGTCATATAAGTTGTTTTATCAGCAACGGTCAGTTCATCTTTTGCAAAATCGATATCCCGGTTTTGCCCGATTGCAGGGATTATAGTATCGCAAAGTATCTCGAATTCAGAGTCTTTAATCTTGACGGGCAGAGACCTTCCCCGGTTATCAACACCCTTCAGTTCCATTTTACTGCATATCAGGGCTTTTACACTACCATTTTCGTGAAGGATTCTTTCAGGTGCAGCCAGTTCAATTATTTCCATGCCCTCATCGAGCACTGCTTTTATCTCGCCATTATCTGCCGGCATTTCATTCTTTGTACGTCGGTAAACAACAGTTACCCTGCCATCATTTCCAACAAGTCGGTATGCAGTACGTGCCGCATCCATCGCAGTATTACCTCCGCCAATGATAACTACATTATTTCCAATGCCGGTTTTATTTCCCTGTTTGACATCAAAGAGGAAATTTAGTGGTTCGATTACCCCTTTGGCATCAGAACCAGAAACATCCAGCCGGGCAGATAACTGAGCACCTGCAGCAATATATATATAGTTATACTCTTTTTTCAATGACCCGAATTTTTCATTGTCAATTTTACTGTTGTAATGAATATTGACTCCCGCGTCTTTAATCCTTTTCAAATCTTTATCAATTGCATTGTCAGTGAGCCTGAAACCCGGGATGGCATATTGAACCATTCCGCCGGCTTTTGACTTCACTTCAAAAACATCAACTGCAAAACCTGCCAAAGAAAGATAGTAAGCACAGGACAGACCCGATGGACCTGCACCGATAATGGCAGCCTTAATTCCAATTCTAACCGCAGGTTTTAATTCCGGCTCATTCTGTTCTGAAATAAACCGTTTAACTTCACGTATTCTTAAAGGATCATCATAGTTGATTCGTGAACACTTTTCCTGACAAAGATGGTCGCAGATCATCCCTGTAACCGAGGGGAAGGGATTCGTTTTAAGAATCACTTCGAAAGCTCTGTGAGACTGTCCTGTTGATGTAAAATAAAGGTAATCAGGGATATCCTGGTTAGTTGAGCAGGTATCACGGCAGGGAGCAGAAATACAATCGAAATAATCAAGTTCGCGGTTTGTCTTGATATCGGGGATCCTGATGTACTTCCTTTTATAATATTCCGATACCAGAACTTCTCCTGCATAAGAATTAAGGTTATGGAACGCTGCCTTCTTTAATGATTTATTACCTGATGATTTTATAATAAACTCATTAATATTAGCCGATCCAATTGTCAGGAAAGCTTTTTTCAGGTTTTCAAAATACTGGTTAAGCCTCATATATCCTCCCGGTTTCAGGATATCGGAACATATTGTTACAGTTTTGAATCCGCAGGCTATTAAATTGGAGATATTAAAAGCGTCCGCACCTGCAGAGAAGGACAACAAAAGTTCAGCTTTAAAATCCTTCTGGAGTTTCTTTGCAAGATTTACTGATATTGGATGCAGGGAACGTCCGCTCATATACATCATCTCAACATCATGGTTAAAAATTCCTTTATTGTTAACAGATTCCAGAGTGTTGGTTAGTTTAAGGCCAAACCGGAGATTCTTCCTTTTTGCTTTTTTCATCAAGGATCTAATAATCTTAATTGCATCAGGATATTTAAGATCGTGGACGAAGGCATCATCAGGTACATTGGTCTTAAAGTTAAGCTTGTTGTTAAGGATATCTCTTAATTCAACGGGGCCGAGAAGGGTGGGATTCAGCTTTACAAAAGTATGCAGGTTTTTCTCCTCAAGAAAATAACCAGCAATCTCCTCAATTTCATTTGCAGGACAACCATGCATTGTCGATAAAGTGATATTGTCAGAGATTATGGAAGGAATAACAATCTCTTTAACAAGGGGGTAGATCTCCTGAATCTCTGCTATCTTTGAAATCAATTCATCGTGACACGCGGTCATTTTCATTAGAAACCACTGAACGTTTTCTTTCAGAATCCCCTCCATATTATAACCAAGACTCATATTAAAGATTGTACCTGTTTTATTTCCCCTGCCAAATCTGTGATTGAGGATATGAATTATGATCCAGGCATTCAGATATTCATTAAAGCTTTCCCTGATATTCAGTTCCTGGGACCACTCGCAGTTATACCCTTCGTCCTGCATATCGATGCATGCTTTAGGCACCTCGAGTTCATCGAGAGTTTGTATGGTTTTTAACTCAATATAGCGTGCTCCCATCAACCATGAGCCAATTATATTTTGAGCCATTTGTGTGTGTGGTCCGGCTGCAACTCCAACAGGAGTATGGAGTACATGGTTAAAAAGCTCTGTTTTCAGATGATAATTTCTCTGAGGATCAAAAAACAGCTCTTCAGGAATACCAAAAATGCTCTTTTTGCTGACAAATTCATTAAGTATCAGTTGAAGCAGATGTCTTATTGATACAGGATAAAATTTATCAGGCATAGTCTCCTTGTTTTTTTTGGAAGAAAGGTTCGTTATAAATTTCCAGAGTTCTATTGATTATATAGTCTCATCAGAACCTTTTCAGGGGTAAGAGGAGCATCAAATTCAATTTTATAGTCCGGGTTAAAAGCTCTTATGGCATTCTGGATTGCAAAGAACGCTCCAATACCATACAAAAATGGTGGTTCGCCAATAGCTTTTGATTTAAAAATAGCCAGTTCCGGACCAACCGTCTCAAGTGCATGGCAGTTCAGAACTTTTGGAGCTGAGTATATGTCTGGTATTTTATAGGTGGACAAATTATCAGTCAGAAGTTTCCCTTCTTTATTGAATATAATTTCCTCCATTGTCATCCACCCTATGCCCTGAACCACTCCTCCTTCAACCTGACCCATATCTATGGCAGGATTGACGCTATTCCCGAAATCATGCACAATGAGAACATTATCAACTTCATAACTGCCTCTTATGCAATCTAATGTGATAGTTACTATAGCTGCTCCATATACATGGTAAGTAAAAGGATGTCCTTTTTCCCTGGTTTTGTCAAAATGAATAACCGGCGTTGCATAATGCCCGTTTTCAGTCAGGCAAACTCTGTTCAGAAATGCAGTCTCAACCAGTTTTTCCCAGGGAATCAGTGTTTTTTCTCCGTTCTTGTATACAACTTCATCCTGAAGTGATATTTCGTCTGCAGTGCAACCCAGCATATCTCCAGCAGTTGTCTTTAATCGTTTCAGTAATCCATTGCACGCCATCAGCAGCGCATTCCCATTAAGGTCAGCACCTGAGCTTGCAGCTGTGGGTGAAGTATTGGCAACCTTTGATGTATTTGTCGATTCAAGTTTTATTCTTTCAATATAAACTGAGAAGATTCTTGATGCAATCTGAGCCATCTTGGTATTTACACCCTGTCCCATCTCTACTGCCCCTGTACTTATACCAACGCTGCCATCCTGGTAAATATGAACAAGTGCGCGTGCCTGGTTCATTGGTGTTTTTGTGAATGAAACCCCGAAGCAGATAGGCATTACTGCCATTCCTTTTTTAAACTGAGTGCTTTTTTTGTTAAAACTATTGATCTCCCTTTCAATTTTCTCCATATTATATAGTTTATCGGCAACTTGATAGCACTCTCGAATGTTTACATTCTTTGCTATCTGACCATACTGGAATTCATCGTTTTCGTTCAGCAGATTTTTTTCCTGGATCAGCCTTGCAGGAATGTTCAGTTCGCCTGCCGCTTTTGAAATTGCCGATTCGATAACAAACATCCCCTGCGGAGAGCCAAAACCTCTGAAAGCCGTATTCGGTGGCAGATTAGTCTTACAACTGTGAACTGTTATCTCGGTATTCGGTATATAATATCCATTTGTAGAATGGAAAAGTGTGCGTTCCATAATAGCAGGAGACAGATCTGCTGCCGCACCACCATTCTGAAACATGGTAACCTGGTATGCTTCTATTTTAAAATCTTTCGTAAGGCCAATCCTGAAATCGGAACTATATGGATGACGTTTCCCTGTCATTATCATATCATCTGTCCTTTGAAGTGAAAGCTTTACCGGCTTGCCTGTCAGGTATGAAGCAAGGGCAACCATCGATGCAAATCCGGATGCCTGATCTTCTTTTCCTCCGAAACCACCTCCCAGCCGGGTTACATCCACTTCGATACGGTTCATATTAATTCCCAGCACTCTTGCTGCAGTCTTTTGTACAATTGTCGGACCTTGTGTGGATGAATGAATTTTTATGCTCCCATTCTCTGTCGGAAAGGCATAAGCACCATGGGTTTCAAGATAAAGATGTTCCTGTCCTCCACTTTCAACCTTACCTTCGAATATATATTCGCAACCAGCCCATGCATTAGCAATATCTCCTTTTCTGAATGTTCTGGAAGGAATAAGCAGAAGTCCCTTCTGATGTGCAACTCGAGGATCGGTAATTATTTCTGACTCTTCAATTTTAATATCAATAAGCTTTAAAGCTTTTCTGGCAGTAAGATTGTCTTTTGCTATTATCAGAGCAATTGGTTGTCCCTGATAATGAACTTCATGTTCTGCAAAGAGGGATTCATCCTCGATGATTCCTCCTATCTGGTTTTTTCCCGGTATATCCTTCCAGGTAATAATCCTTTCAATACCCGGAAGAGCCTGAGCGCCGGAATAGTCTATTCGAATTATTTTCCCATGTGCAGCAGGTGCTCCATAAATAGCAGCATAAAGGGTTCCTTTCCGAACAGGAATATCATCAAGGTAAACCGATTTTCCGGTAATATGACCTATTGAATCTATACTATTCATTTCGAAACAAAAATAGGTTTAGTTGTCTTGCAGTCTTGCAGACTTGCTGTCTGCAGTCTTCTTGACTTGTTGCTTCTCCATCTCTACGTCTCATCATCTCTTCGTCTCTTCGTCACTAAGTCATTTAATTTGATAGTGTCCGGGAAAAATTTAATAAAATGGGCAAAAAACAGTTGACGAAGCAACAACTTCTTGTATTCCCTGCTTCCACGCACATCAGTTATAGGTGATATCTCTCCCTGCATTATAGTATTTGCCTGTAATATAATATCTGATGAAATTGTTTTACCTGTAATAAAATTGCAGGTTTCGGTCAAAAAAAGTGGGATAGGGCTGACACCGCCTGCTGACAGATAACATTCCTTTACCTTTTCATCCTTCACATTCAATCCTATTGCACTATTTACACTGGCAATGTCGAGATAATTTCTTTTGCTGACTTTCTCAAAGTTGAAAAGAAATGGTTTTGAAGGTAAGGGGAACTCAATGCTCTTTACCAACTCATTCTTATTAATAGCCGGGTTTTTATATGCTAAGTAGAAATTCCTTAAAGGAGTATTACGAATGCCACCCTCACCTTCGATTATCACATCTGCATTCAATGCAAGGAACATAATGGTTAAGTCTCCGATAGGAGATGCATTTACTACATTTCCGGCACCAGTTGCCATATTTCTAATTGGTTCAGATGCAAAGAGTTTTAAATAAGGAATAATCTCAGGAATAAATTCTTTAATTATTGGTGATTGTTCAATATCGCTGAGAGTTACAGCCGACCCGATAATAAATTTTCCGCTTTCGGCTTTTATAAAATTAAATAAAGTATTATTATTGAGGAGATTGACATTCCCTTCAGCTAGTATATCTGCATTCCCGACCATGAGGTCGGTTCCTCCGGCAATAAATATTTCATTCTCTTTTGAAGAATTATCAGACTTTTCTATTTTGGTAAGCCTTTCAGGAATTGTCAGGAAGTATTCGGGCAGAAATTTTTTCTTAACGTACCATTCAACCGGGACATTGATGTCTTTATTTTTCAACAGAATCAATATATCTGAAGCTGCTCTTTCAATTGATTTATAACCTGTACACCTGCAGATATTACCACTCATCGATGCGATAATTTTTTGTCGGGCTTTTCGTCTGATAGACTATATGCAGTTAGCGACATAATAAATCCTGGCGTGCAAAAGCCGCATTGAGAAGACGCATTTTCAACAAAAGTCTTCTGAACAGGTGAAAGTTGTTCCATATTTATCCCCTCAATAGTGACAATATGTTTTCCATTGGCATTTCCAAGCGGTGTGAGACATGAGACAATGGTTTTATATTTCACCCTGCCATTTTCGAGAGTTCCTGCCATCACCGTACAGGCACCACAATCACCTTCACGACAACCTATTTTTGTACCCGGCAGATCCATTTCATACCGGATAAAATCCAATAGAGAAGTTCCTGCGGATTTATCTGAGCTTATTAGTTGGTTATTTAGAATAAATGTCGTCATAAAATATGATTGAAAAACCAACCTTGAAAAGAAATAATGAACTACTTTGTTTCCTTCTTCAAATCCTCCAGAAGAGAACCCAGTTTATTGACAAACTCAGTAAACTGAGTTGAATATCTCACCGATTCATCACGAATTTCAGGTAAATCAATTTTATAATGATGCCTTATAGTTGCAGGTCCTGAATCAAGTATATAAATATCTGATGAAAGGAAAACAGCTTCACTTTCGGAGTGTGTAACAAAAACAACTGTCGGGTCGAGTTTTGCATGTTCAAATATTGAGCGAAGAAATAATTGTATCTGCTTCCGAGTGACTGTATCCAGGGCACCAAATGGCTCGTCCATTAACAGGATTTGTGGATTTACTACAAGATTACGCGCGATGGCTACACGCTGTAGTTGTCCACCCGACAGTATCGGATATTTAGCCCATTTGTTTTCATGTCCGGCCAATCCGACAACTTTTATCATATTCATAGCCTTATCGTTAGCTTCCTCTTTTGGAACGCCTTTCAGGATCAGAGGAAGGGCAACGTTTTGCAAAACAGTTTTCCACTCAAACGATGTATATTGCTGAGCTTGAAAATAGCAGGTAAAAGCACAATAACGAGTATAACTGCAAGCACCGAGGCAATTACAGCAAAGACCTGACTAAGGGCAATAAAAACTGCAGGAATTATCCATCTGAATATTCCATAACCTATNGTCCCGATAAGTATCAAACCNATAACAGCGCCAATTGGTTTTTCACCTTTTCGCCATTTTCCAAGAGTCTCTTTTCCCTTTTCAACCAGCTTNGCATCATCGAAATACTTCATGATAGGCAGCTGGGTAATTGTTTTTGTTTCCGTTTGCATAGCACCTGATTTATTTGTTTTTAAGGAAGATTTGATTTTATTCCGGCTTCAATATCAACAATACTCACAATCACCTGGTCTTTTGCGCTGCGATTAGCGTTCACTTTCCTGTCGATATCGTTGAACCGGCTTTCGTATTTCTGGTCGATAGCCATAAGTTGATTGTTCAGAGCTAATTCCTGGTTTTGGAGTTCCTGAATCTGCCTCGTTAGTTGTTGTATTTTCGTCCTTGTGTCTTTTAGTCCGTTGTCGAGGTTTGTTTTTTCATTGCCTTTTTCTGATTGCAGCCCCTGTTTTTTTGACACTCCCTTGTTTATTTCAGTCTCGGCAGTCCTTTGCACCAGATCTTTATAAAACATTGCGCTGTCGAGTAACCTTGCAGGAGTGAGCGATTTATCTATTTTTTGCGCTATCCTGAAAACAGTTTTAAAAACCTCAGGAGTTGGATTTTGTTTTTCTTCAAAAAGCGATTCAGTGAATTCAAGAAAATCAAATCCCGGCTGGTTATTCTGATTAATCAAATTCTGCAGACGCTGTACAAAGTCTTCTACCAGAGCCTGATCCGGTACTCCAACAGGAGTCTGTGAAGTTTTGTTCGTGAAAAAGTCATCCTGAGTTTTATTGCTGACGGGTTCAGCTTTCTCTACTTGTTTATCCTTTGCGCCAGTTTCGGGATCTCTGAAGAAAAGTTGTCTGATCTTAAACCCTTTATCTTTTTCTGACATTTCCTTTGATTTATTTTTTGTTTTTTCTGTTTCAAAGAATTACTACAAAAATAAGAGTTTTTTGATATGTTGTTTTTTTTAAGCCTTAATTAATACAGGTTATTGTATGAATAATCGTTATGAAAATTATTATTAAAGATTAAGAGGAAAACAAGAACTATCACAGAGTGACACAGCGGAGCACAGAGACGCACAGAGAAATCCTGCGATTATAAGGCTTAGGCATGAAGGGACGAAGAGACGAAGGGACGAAGGGACGAAAAGCTAAAGCAGTGTTACTCCGTGAATCGTCTGTGTAACTCCGTGGTTAAATGATTTTTAGTAAAGTATTATCTGATTTTCCCGAAATCGACATTCAGTCCAACAAATAAACGCCTGCCGGGAGAAATGAAATCTAAATTCTGTGGGATTATTATATTGAATATATTATCCAGACCGGTTGATAAACGAAGCCATTTATATTCCTGCGATAAAGTTATGCGCCAGGTACTGTAAGGTCTGTCGCGTGAAGTGCCATCAGTTGTTATCTCATAGAATTTTTCGCCCATCAGTTTGCAATAGATCTGAGCCGTGAAAGAATAGTTCTTTTTTCTGAAAGTATAATCTGCCGCTATATTCCCTGAATGTTTTGTGGTACCATACAATTGCAGCTGTGTCTGATTATCGTGAGAATGAACATAACTATATCCCGTACTCAGCCAAAATCCTTTACAGATCTTTTGTTTCGATATAAAATCAATCCCATAAACAGAAGCACTGGCAATGTTCTGATATTGACGGGTCAGTTGTACGGAATCGGACAACCAGCGATCAGTAATCATATTCGTGATCGCGTTCCTATACACAGTAACCGAAGAATTGTTCCATGGTTTTGAAAATTCAACTGATCCGGAAATATATTTTGATGATTCAGGCTTTAAAAGTGGATTACCAATTATATACCATTCGCCAAAATGATCAAAGTTCATATATAGTTCTTTCAGATCGGGAGAACGAAAACCGGTGCCGGCTGATGTTCTGAAATTTAAGCTCCCCTGTTTGAACAGTATTGAGATTTTAGGCGCAGCATTTAATCCATAATTGCTGTGGTGGCTTGCCCTGATACCGGCAATAAGATCCCATCTGGCTCCCAAACGGATATCTTCCTGAACATAGAATACCGCTTCACCGGCCCCCTTCAGTCCCTTGTCGAGCCTCGTTGAAAAAAGATTTTCATAATTGTATTCCAGGCCTGCTGTGATATTGTTTTTGTCGGAAAGATGAAAGTTTCCCTGTACCCTGACTGTCTGAATTATATCATAGGATGCAGTATCCCTTTTGTTATTTAAAAGTTCAAGAACATTGAATGTGTTGTAACGATCGCGATAATATGAAAAATCGACAGACTGTTTTCCAAAATAGTATTGACCTTTCAATCCGGCATTCAGGTCAGTGTATAGATCATGAACAGGACGTGCGCTCACATTCCCCCGTTCGAACTGATAATATGTGAAGTAAGGGACCACTGAAAGCCGCGAGGATGGTGTAATTTCGAATTTCTGATTTATACTGAATGAAGAATATGGATTCTGGGTCCAGTCGTGTGAACTCTCGGGAGTGATGTCGTAACCATCTGTATGACTGAAATTAAAACTTGTCCTTGACCCGATTATTCCTTTTTTCAGACCTATACTGGCACCTG
>JGI24141J26756_1000148_pt1 | contig 21470 bp, 28 predicted proteins | sample BarGraIncu00421A_FD_26756 | JGI IMG/M metagenome (IMG submission 26756) | reverse complement strand
GTTGGAAAAAGCGTTGCCTTCTGACTGGTAAAGAGAGGCGCCAAAGTTGTTATTGTTGCTCAAATCGCATCGAACAACGTTGTTGTTGTTCGAATTATACATATAAATGCCATCACTTAATGAAGCTTTCCCGCCGCCACCTTTTTCATTCGTAGCGCTGTTGTTCGACAGTTTATTCCCGGACGATCCGTCTAAATAAATGCCAAAACCGTTACCATCGAGGTTATTATTGCTTACTAAATTAGATGTTGCGTTAGCCAGGTAAACCCCAAAAACGTTGCCATTTACGACGCAGTTAGTCAGTAAGCAGTTCGAAGTTTGCCCAAACGATACGCCCATATTCCCTCCCGTGATGGTGAACCCTTGTATGGTAATGTCGGCGCTGCCGAGCAGAAAGACTTCTTTACTCTTGTCTGATGCTTTAACTACGGTAGCTTGTGCTCCGCCCGTGGATACTATCTTAAGGGGCTTGTCTATTGCGATATTCTCTACGTAAGTTCCAGAACTTACAAGTATAGTATCGCCAGCGTTAGCTGCATTAACTGCCGCTGAAATCGTGCTATATTTTCCGCCGCCGCCGACTTTTAGTTCACTAGCACTGACGCGAGTGATTGACGAAGAAACGCACGCTGCCAAAACGAGGGACAAAATAAGTAACTGTAGTAGTTTTTCAGCTTTCATAATTATCGGGTGAGAATAAATGCTCCGACAATCTCACCACATCAAACTGTGCGAAGTGCCACTCGGCTTCTATTTCTGTTGCTGAGTGATATAAAAATATCTAAATTAGCATCTTTCTCCATAGTACAACGGGCCAAACTCAACCAGTTATGTAATGTGACATAAGAAACAACAGACCTCTCTATCTTTTCGAATCAGAAGAAGGTCCACTATGGTGTTATAGTAATTTTTGACGTGCTTTGCGACGGTTGATGGGTACTATCGCCTGCAAATTTCAGTGTGACGTCATATGTGCCTGGATTCAGGCTGCTTGTGCCGAGGTACGCTGTGTAATAACAATTACTAGGATCTCCTGGCGATACTGTTCCAATTGTTGCTGTGACCGCTCCCTCGCTGCAAATCCGGATCCCTGACACAAGTACGTCGATGTACAAGCTGTCCCCCTTTTTCACAGTTGGGTCGCCGGCGAATCCAATTGAGGTGGCAATCTTCCCCGTAGGTGTAGGCGTCGCCGCAGTTGGCGATGCGGTTGGCGATGCGCTTGGCGACGGCGTAACTTTAGAAGTGGTGGTAGCCGTTCTTGAGGTGGCCGCTGTAGTAGTCAAAGACGTCGAAGCATTCGTGCTTGTCTCTGAGCTAGACCCTTGATTAACCTGATTCGATGTGGTGCAGCCAGCGATTATAATAGATGAGACGACTATCGCGACCGTCAGCAAACTGAGGTAACTTTTTTTCATTTTTTGTCGAGTACCTAAATTAACCGCAGCCCATATATAAGAATGACGAATCCGCATTCACCGCTTCTTTGCAGATTTAAGTGCGAACATCCGAACTAAGCGCCCAGAGGCCAGTCTGAGATGCGTCGATCATCTCTTGCAAAAGAGCAGAATTCTGGCTGGAGCATCTTCGCTTGGCATTTGAGTAGTCATAGGACTCGAATGCTATAGAGTACTTTCTGTGCTCGTCTTCCGTTCTATCGCTGAGTTACCAGGCTTCTTGGAATATCGTATGTAAATAACAGAAAAGCCGAGGAACCAGACCGGAAAGAGCAAATAACTGGCGTAATCGTGAATTGTCCAAAGTGCATCCGCGCCGTAGTAATAGCCGGCTGTAAAAAGCATCAACAACCTCACGAAGTTCTGGAGATATGTACCAATCACACCAAAAATGAGCAGCCCAATCAAAAGCTTATTCTGCGGTTTTCGGTCAATAACCATGAGTCCGAAAATGGCTAGAAATATGGCGAGCGAATCGCTTCCGGCGCATCTCGTATCAACTCTCGTGACGATATCGTAACCCAATAGACTAGTCAACGTGACCGTAACGCCGTTTAGCGTGACAGGAATTCCTAGAGACTGCAGCATTGACACGCAGAGGACCGCAGTTGCCCGCGGAAACCAGAATGCAGTCGTGTTCTCAAGCAGCACTGGAAAACCTACGGCAACGCCAAATAATCCCAGCAGCATAAGCGGTATTTTGGAGGCTCGTCCAAAAAAAAGTGAGAATTGCGCGACGATGACGAATCCTATGGCAAAAATAGTGAGTGAGAGCGAAGCTGCGAATGCTGAAACGTAGAATAGGAGAACAATCGAAGCACTTACCAACAACAGGCTAAAAATTAGCCACTTAGCATCGGTTTCTCCTCGATAAGCCTCGATGATGTCTGCTCGCTTGATGTACGTCCACAAGATGCAAAGGCCTAAAACAGCCCAAAAATAGAATCCATTTTGCTTCAGTGTGGCGTAATCAAAAAGAAGCGCAGCACCAGCGAAAACGCTTCTAAACACCGCAAACGTAAAAATAAGGCAGGCACATAATAAGCCTAGCTTCAACACAACGCTGTGNTCCTTTCTGAAATCCGAACGATCCACGATTTATTTGCCTCTGAGAGATCAGATCAAAAAACNCACGATAAAATAGCTTCTAGCTACACTAGCCTTAACACTAAATAGAGTTTGTGAAAATTTGTACATATACTTTTTGTGGAATTTGCGATGCCAGAAACCTCTGCAGCTATAAGAATAGATGTTGATAGCACACGCGATATTGCGCTCTTACCTGAACTGCTGGACTTGCTTCTACTTCTTGACATTAAGGCGACTTTTTTCGTTACCACTGGTCCTGATAGGTTAGCGCTCAACCTGTTCAAGTACATTACAGATCCGCGAAGTTCCTTGAGATTCATCAAGTCGAAACCGCTGCGATATGGGTCCCACAGTCTAAATGGGCTGTTGCGAAAAACGCCAGTGGAAGCTATGTGTCCAGAGGTCTTGCTAAGAGCAAAAAAAGAAGGACACGAAATCGGACTGCACGGATATGATCACTATGCATGGATACGTAACTTGCGCAACATGGATGAGATCCAGATCAAAGAGCTTATCAGTAGAGGCTTGGCAGCATTACAGGTTGCAGCTGAGGCTGACATAAGAGGCTTTGCCTCTCCTGGATTTACTGTAACGAACGCTATGATACGTGCTATTGACGCGCTTGGATTTGATTACTCAAGTGATTTTAAAATCAATACACCGACGGCCCCGTTCTACCCCCAAGCAGAGCCTAAAAGCGATTCTGTCTTGCAAGTGCCGGTTTCTATGGATTCGGTTGGTGAGCTCTTTATGGCAGGATATTCCGAGGACCAAATTAAAGCAAAAATTCGCAAGAATAGGGATGTTTGGCACGAAAAAAGGGTACCGTTCGTAATATACGCTCACCCAGCGCACGAAGTCGGCTGTTATATGCAGTTATTCTCCTCGGTATTGCGAGATCTGCATGAAGATTCACGTTTTACATTTTTAACATTGGCTCAAATTGCCCAACAATGGAAGGTGCGTGTTTGAATCCGCTTAGAATTGCACACCTTTACGAACTCGGTCCGCAACCAGAGGGCGTGCTTTTGGGTGGCATTGAAGTTGCGTTGCTTGAACTCTCAAAATCTCTCACAAGATTGGGACACGAAGTAACGATCATTAATGGGGCAAGCAATAGGGCTGCCGAATTTCAGATCGATGATGTGCATGTTAAAACTATTGATCTGGCAGACACCATGAGACTTACTTGGGATCCTACAAACCTTAGATTTGCACGACAGATCGCATTTCCATTCGCGGCGCTTGCGGCAGACCTCCCAGGATTTGATATCTATCACGGTCATTTCTACACATCGGGCGTAGTAGCAAACGTCTTAGCTCGAAAATACGGAGGGGTCGCGGTCAACACAATCCACGGCTCGTATTATGACATCTGGAGTTACATAGAGCCTCCTATCATCTCGTCGATGTACAGACTCACTGAGCGCGTGCTAGCTCCAGCGCTTGCACGGATGTCCAAAATGCAAATTCACACAGGTGGATATTTTGCACGAAAGGTCATCAAATGGGGGGCCCCACCCGAGAAGGTAGTAACGATTCACAACGGCTTTGACCCACGTGCATTTAAGCCTGACGTTGCAACTAACGACCTCATCAGAGAGAAGACCGTTCTTTTTACTGCGAGAAGGCTAGTTGAGAAAAACGGTTTAGAATACCTTATTTTAGCGATGCCAGACATTGTTGCACAACATGACGCCGAGCTTGTGATAGCAGGAGACGGACCGCACAAACAGCACCTCCAAAACCTAGTGGCGCATCACAACCTTCAAAACGACGTCTCGTTCATCGGAGCGGTGCCGCATTCTAAGTTGCCGCAATTAATTTCAGCGTCAGATATCGTCGTAATCCCGAGTCTCATGGAAGCTTCGAGCCTCCTCCTGATCGAGTCAATGGCTTGCAAACGCCCTGTTGTCGCAACTAACGTGGGAGGGATCCCGGAAATAATGACAGAAGGCTGCGGCGTGCTCGTATCCCCGCGAGATGCGCTTGCCCTTTCACAAGCTATAAACCAACTAATTGCTGATCAGGGTTTACGAGACAAGCTGGCAAATAAGGCATACTTAAGAGTGATAGGATCACTTACGTGGGACAAAATTGCCCAACAAACTGAGAACGCTTATGCTACTGCAGTTGCGTAATCGAAAGACTAGCGGTAGTAATCAGGCACTGTTGCTTTCCGGAACTCGACGCATCGGTTGCAGGAATCAACTGGAAGTATACCAAACGCTCCACAACGTACGTACTTGGTCGCTCCGTAACGTTCGTATCCCATAAACGCTGCGCAATCTACGTCGGATTCNGTTGTTCCAGTTCCTAAACCCATTATTTATCCCTAAGAACGTTTGGGTTTTATTATTTAAAAGTTAGCACATTTTTCGCGAGGGGGATTTTTTTACTTACTAAAAGAAGTCAAGCTCGGGCTATCGTCACGAAGCCTGTGTGTCCAACTCTAGTAGCAGGACGAGTGCCTCTTTTCCCAAACTGTATCTCTCGTTCGATTCCCTCAAAGGTTTTGATTTGGGTAAAGCTCTTAAGAGCATTTCGCGCTTCAAAAACCTGCTCGTAAAATGGAGAAAACGACGCTATGAATCCGCCAGGTGCTAAACAGTCTTTTACTACGTGAATTGCCTTGCTGATGTCGTGCAGATCGAGGGTAACGACGTTAAACTCAATTTCTGACGCTATTTCGAGGATGTCACCTTCAATAATATCTACATTGGTTAGCCCTACCTGTTTTACGTTTTCTGTAGCGCGTTTTGCAAAATCCGGGTTAATTTCGTAAGAGATAACATGTTTAGCAATGTTGCCCAAAAAAATGGCTGTTATGCCGGACCCAGTCCCCGCATCGAGCACAACGTCCTCTTTGTTTAACCCTGTATAAGCAACGATGATGCCAATGTCTTTCGGCATCATGGGCGCTCCGGTGCGCTTCAAATGACTAAAATAGTCAGGGGAACGTGGTTCTAGCACCTTAAACTCATAGCCTAGGTGCGTGCTTACGGTACTTCCGAATCCTAGAGCTTTGAGAGCCTCAAGGTTGACAATGCCAACGTCAGTATGGAGTTCCCCTTCGGCCCTCACTAAAAATTGCTTCTTATTGTTCGCGATCGATACTAGAAGAGCGTTTTCAACCATATCTTCCTGTCATTGCGGCTCTTTAAGCTTCAGAATTGCTTCCGCAAGGTCCCCGTCACTCGCCATAAGCGCTTCTCGCGCATCATTTTCGCTTACTCCCGCTTGTTCTGTGACCAACTTAACGTCATCTTCACTTATCCGCGCGCGTTCAGTCGGTTCTCCTGATATCTGATAGTTTTTCGTTCCTTGCGCTTTCATTACCGTAACCGCCGCGTCTTCGAAAACGAGCTCTTTGTCTGAAAGCTGTATGATCACCCTCTCGACGTTTTCGAGCTGTTCTACGTCGACCCCCATTTGTTTCATCATCTGCTGTAATTTCTTTGGACTCATTCCTCGCATTCCGGGAATCATGAAACCACCCACCTTATCGAAATATTAACAGGGCTTTTACATTGTTATGTGCATTCGAACCGCCCTGTTTAGGTTACGAATGCTCGCGCGCACCTAGAAACCCCCATCTCACTTTGACCGCGACTCCTTTGTTAAACGCCATCATCTCTGGTGGACTCAAAAGAGCCTGTCCAGTTGCGATCAACGCATCTTTTTCGTCAACCAACAGCACCTCGTCGTGTGCCCTCAAGTCAGGATCTACGTGCAACACGTGTTTCGCAAAGGCCGTTTTACCTGCTCCAACAAATGGCGTTGCTTCGGAATTGATAGTAATCCGAAGCTTTGGATATGGAAAACTTGCGTGCAAGCGGCGTGCGCCGAGTTCACTTAACGTGAAAAGCCCGTCTGAAGCACGAAGGGTTGCAACCCGCTTATCTCCATTTAGCACCTGACTAATCCGCCGCGTTCGCGACAAAGAGAACCTCACCGTGTCTGGAAAGAGGGCGTTTCCTGCCCCAGGTCCGAACTGGTAGTCCGCTATTATCCTTACGCGTTGTAGCACAAGCGTTATATTTCTACACTTAGCATTTTAGGTTTATGCCTTTCGGGTCAGTATCTGTAGAAGACATGCGCCGCATTGAAGAAAACTGCGTCGGACTCGGCATTTCCAAGTTGCAGCTGATGGAAAACGCTGGCAAAGCTATCGCAGATCGGGTCCGGCACTTATTCCAAGGATCACGCATCCATCCAACAAGGCAGTTGTCGTCTGCGGTCTCGGAAATAATGGAGGCGATGGCTTTGTTGTAGCTCGACATTTATCAAGCGAGTTTTCTGTTCATGTGGTCCTTGTCGGTTGCGAGAGCGCCCTGAAAACTGACGAGGCACAAAAGAATTGGGACGCTTTAAAGCATCTGGATTATTCCGTGTCCCTACATCAAGGTCCAGCAATTTTCAGTCCAGAAAGTCCACTGAATAACCTTGCGAGCTATGACATATTGATCGATGCTATCCTCGGGACAGGACTGATCGGAGCGGTGCACGAACCAGAAAAATCCGTTATTCAACTGATAAATCGCTCAAAAATCAAAAAATTATCGATTGATGTCCCAAGCGGCGATCACACAGAAACGACGGTAAATGCAGATTGTGTAATAGCCCTCCATCGCCTTAAAACTGGAACATCTGTTAAGAACGCAACAATTTGTGATATTGGGATTCCCCAAGAGGCAGAAATCTACACAGGCCCCGGCGACATATTATTTCACCGGAGAGATGACAGTCATAAAGGCGAAAACGGAAGCGTGTTGATTATTGGCGGCGGACCTTTTACAGGCGCACCGACTTTAGCCGCTATGGCTGCGTTAAGAAGCGGCATCGATATCGTGACCGTCGCTTCGCCGAAAGCTGAGATCATAGCAGGATTTAGTCCTAACCTTATTGTCAAAGAAGTAGGCAAAGAACGGATCACATTAAAGGACGTAAAGACGCTTATCGACCTTATCTCCCGACACGATTCCGTCGTAATCGGGCCTGGCCTCGGTGTTGATCCAGAAACGACAACTGCGGTAAGTAAACTAATATCTGCTTCTGACAACGTAACGCTTGACGCGGATGGACTAAGGTCCTTGGCAACCTCTGAGTACACAGCAGATAGTATTGTAGTTACTCCACATCAGGGTGAGTTTGCAGCCCTAACAGGCCATACCATTCCGAGCGGGCTTCAAGAAAGAATAGAGGCAGTCAAGGCTTTTTCGCGAGAATGGAACGTCATAACACTGCTAAAAGGGCGAGTTGACATTATTTCGGATGGGACGAAATATCGGCTAAACAAGACTGGCAATGCCGGAATGACTGTCGGCGGCACAGGTGACGTCTTAGCGGGGCTCGTCGGCGCTTTTTCAACGCGTCTGGATAAAATGCAAGCAGCGTCAACTGCTGCTTACCTCAACGGCTGTGCAGGGGACTTAGCATTCTCCCGCAGGGGATATAGCCTATTGGCAACCGACGTCATAGATTGCATTCCAGATGCGCTATCAGAACAATCTCAGTGATTGGTCTCTGCTTTCGGTTCTCACAAACTGACATTTCCGCAAGACAAGTACAGAATAATATAGGGTAAGCGGCGAACAATGCTCGCAAGAACCGTCGAATAAATGCCCGGCTACAAGTGGCTGCGTATCATCACGACTTAACTGAGCTACTTGGAGCTGTTGATTCCTTGACGCCGATGTACACCCATTGGTCGTAAATGCTTGTATCATCTCGGTTGTCTATTATCTGACCTTTGATGCCAAAGCTATTCATTGTTTTGTCAATGAAGTCAATTTCTTCTTTCTTGTGAACCGTGAGCAGAAAAAGCCCTTCATTGACGATCGCCGCAGCTTCCGACAGTATTTTTTGCCAATCAGCTTTGTTGAACTCGTAGATAGCCCCCAACATAAAGCCGACGACTAATCTAAACTTGTGNTACTGCGTGAATTCATATTCTGAGAGATAACGGACGTCCAACACTGCCGTATTTTCTTTCCGCAGGGCGCCGTGAAATAGCCCCTCACAAATAGCGCATTTGTCATTGTCTAAAGCATAAANGTTGTATCCAAGATTAGAGAGCGCCGNTGTAGCCATACCATTCCCACAACATATTTCGAGCATCTCCGCGGCACCTAGATCAAAAAGAGGTGCAATTTTCGTCTTAAATAGCAATTGTAATCGTTCCTGACGCTCGGATGAGTACGCTAATATATGCGAACGTCTGCCGTCGTAACATTCGCACGACTCACCGCTAACCAGTAAATCACACAGAAGCGTAACAATAGCTTGATGAAAGTCAGCTGCCTCGACCGTATAGGAATGTCTTTTATTGCATTTGGTCTTCTGAAGTAGCGCCGCGGCATAGCTTTCGAATTCCGGATCAAACCTCACGATATCAGTTACTAGCGTCCAAAAGTCCTGTTTAAAGGCGACTCCACGAATTCTCCCGTCGCAGATAAACGCTGCAGTTGCGTCGAGTGGGGAGTCAATCATCTCTGTAAGAAGATACTTCGAAAATGTGGTGTCTTTCAAACCAGCGTACGTATTATCGACGAGCAAAACGCTTGCAGTATTGAGCACCTGCTTCAGATCCATGTCAGTAACTCTTGTGTGCAATTCCGACAACGTCTTCAAACGATAAACGTTTCGTGGACAGATAGCGGTCGATTCCGACAGCGACGTCCTCAAATACCGACAGATTACGGGCGACCGCCGACCCGATCTGAACGGCCCTAGCTCCTGCCATAATGAATTCTAACGCGTCCTCGTAATTACTTATCCCGCCGACACCGATTACGGGGATAGTGAGGGCACCATATAAGTCATAAACGCATTTAACCGCGATTGGCTTTATCGCACTTCCTGACAGCCCCCCAAACACGTTGCCTAAAACTGGCCTTGCACCCTCCACATCGATCGCCATAGCCTTAACCGTATTTATTGCCACTACGGCATCGGCTCCGCCTTTTTCTGCTGCTTGGCCAAGTACCGTAATGTCGGTCACGTTAGGCGTGAGCTTGACCCAAACCGGAATGTCAACGTGTTTGCTCACCGAATTCGTAATCGCTTTAACTGCCGCAGGATCTGATCCGACTTCGACTCCGAAACCCTGAGCATGAGGACAGCTCAAATTGAGTTCAAGTGCGTCGGCGTACTGGCAGAACGTTTCGGCCAACTCAACAAAGTCATCAGGACAGTTGCCGAATAAGCTTACAATTATCGGCTTTCGATCGTCGTCGTTGCTCAGCGTCTCAAGTTCGTCCAAAAACGCAAGGCCCATATTGGGTAGTCCCAGTGCGTTCAAGTACCCCCCCGGAACCTCAGCGAGAACAGGCCCCAGATGACCCTCGCGTGACAGAAGTCCAATAGACTTAGTAACAACGGCGCCTGCCCCGCACGACATGATACGCCTTAGAGAAGATGCAGCGGATCCCATAATCCCAGCTGCGAGCATAGTTGGATTATTGAGCGTTATTTTGCCTATTTCGATATTCAATTCTATCACTGCCAGCCGACAAACTATTATTCTGCCCCAAGATATATAGGATATCTATAAACAAGCTAAAGAGGCATCACTGTTCTTCGCAAGGAATAGCGACGTCAATAGCAAAATAAAGCATGACAATCATCAAAACTTGGTTCGGAGAGATCGAGCTGCACAATGGCCAGATCGTTCGTTCGAACGTTTTACAGACGGACGCCGTCGCGATAGCTTTGCAACTTCAAAGAGAAGAATTTACCGATTTGGACAAGCGGTGTAGGAGCCGTCTCAGGGAGATGGCGATTCAACTCGGCTTGGTGACATCGGAGCACGACTACATTTCACTGCTCCGCGCCGTTGCGATACAGCGTGCGAAAGAGCAGATAATCGCCGCGTTTTCTCGCCCAGACGCACGAATTGTGCAGCTAATCGGTGGAATCGATGATATCGACGAGTCGATAAACTTGCTCTCGGAACGCCTTTTGGAATGGGATGTCCTCGAATTTAACATATCTAGCTCAGGGGACGTAACAGAAACTGACGCCTCTCAGTCAACAATATACCCTACGCTTAAGCACGAGTTTGTCGAATCCATTGAACGATTAAGCGAAGTGAGGAAGAAAATTGCAGGCACAATTGAACTTGAGATGCGCGACGTCGCACCTAATCTCTGTTCTCTCGCTGGTGAACTGCTCGGCGCACGACTGATTGCTCAAGCGGGCAGCCTAGAATCACTCGCGAGAATGCCAGCGAGCAAGATTCAAGTTATGGGTGCGACTAAGGCGCTATTCAAACATCTCCAGTATGGCGCAAAACCGCCTAAGCACGGAATTATATATCAACATCCATTGATCCGCGGCAGTCCCTTAGGTAAGAGAGGAAAGATTGCTAGGACAATGGCTGCAAAACTAGCTATTGCCGCTCGTATAGATTTTTATTCAAAAAAAGTGCATCCAGAACTTTTAGCTCAAATGGAAAAACGAATAAGAGAAATCAATAATCCCGCAATACGCGACAAGACTTGACATGAAGATAAAGACCCACAAAGTACCCGGAGTTTTTTTGTTAGACTCGCATCTTGCCACAAAAGGTGAGGCGCTCTATGGCGAGAAGGTGTTTGGGGAATATCGGCTGTGGAATCCGCAAAGGAGTAAGCTAGCGGCATTATTGAAAAAAGGGGAGGACGTGCCGCTGAGACCGGATCAGATTGTACTATATCTGGGGGCGGCGTCTGGTACGACTGTTTCACACCTAGCCAACATTGTTTCACTCGTCTATGCCGTAGAGTTTGCGCCACGTGTCGCTCGGGACCTCGTTCGCTTGTCAGAACGCGTGAAAAACGTCGTGCCGCTAGTAGCAGATGCGCGCCGGCCTGACTACGGACACATTGTCGAGCTGGTCGATTTCTTGTACCAAGATATTGCACAGCCGAAACAAGCTGAAATCGCTATTACCAACGCTGAGATGTTCTTGAGGACGGGCGGGTACGCTTGCATTATGATCAAAGCACGAAGCATAGACGTCACTGCAAAACCGAAAGCAGTGTATAAAGGAGAAGTGAAGAAACTTGGAGAGTTGCTGGACATTATGTACGTCCACGAGCTTGAGCCGTTTTATAAGGCACACGCAGCAGTTGTTGCTCGCTTGGCTTAGGATACACAAGCAATTTAAACGATCAGGGCTTTTTTGAATTACCATTAGTTTTGCACCTTGGGCTAACCCAGCAAAACTTTTTAATCAATCACGTTTATGCTAGNTACCGCTGACATAAAGAGGCTAGAATGGCACGCAAACCAGCGAAGATGTATAGAAAGATTACAGGGCCCTCCTACACGAGGAAATCTTACATGGGCGGAATCCCGGGTAGTAGGATCTCCCAGTTCGATACGGGCAACCTCAGCGGCGATTTTACAGTGGCAGTATCGCTCACCGCTGACGAAGAATGCCAAATAAGACATATTGCTCTAGAAGCGGCCAGAATTGCCGCTAACCGTTACCTAATGAAATCAGCGGGCAGGTTAAATTTTCGCCTTAAGCTACGTTTGTACCCGCACCAAGTGCTGCGAGAAAACAAGATGGCCACTGGAGCGGGCGCTGATCGAGTTCAAGATGGGATGAGGGGAGCGTTTGGCAAGGCGGTAGGAACCGCCGCNCGCGTAAGTACTGACCAAAGAGTATTTACCGTGTACGTAAACCCCCTTAACTTTTTGAAAGCTAAAGAGGCGTTGCGCCGCGCTTCGATGAAAGTCCCGCCGCCGTGCAGAGTAGTAGTAGACGAAGGGCGTGAGCTAGTCAAGGTGTGAAGCTCAGCCGAGCTTTTATTTCCTTCAATATGGCGCGAACAGCGANAAGGTGAGTAATACGGATAGTTACGAAAAGTACTTGGACCGCGGAATGAAAAACCTACCCCCGACTGCGGCAGACACCGAGCGTTTTTCAATACCTGTGCCCCGCGTGTTTATTGAGGGGCGAATGACTGTTTTTGAGAATTTCGGCGAGATCATCGACGTATTGAACAGAAACCCTGAGCACCTGCTTAAGTTTCTCTTGCGAGAGCTTGCGACAGCTGGCAAGGTAGAAGGTGGGCGGGTCATTTTCCAAGGTAGATTCTCGCAGGAAATGATAGCCGCTATCATCGAGGACTATGTCGCCGAGTATGTCACCTGCTCAGAATGCAACAGGCCGGACACACATTTAACGAAAAGCGACAGAACGGTCATGTTGAAATGCGACGCTTGTGGGGCCCATAGGCCCATAAGGAAACGTTATGTAAAGAAAGAGAGCGCAGCGAGTGCTCTTGAAGAGGGGAGCGTCTACGAAGTACGCATCGAAGCAGTCGGCAAACGAGGCGATGGCATCGCCAAGGTCGGCAAATTCTCGCTATTTGTTCCTGGCGCTCAGAAGGGTGATACCGTAAAAGTTCGTGTCAAAAAGATCTCAGGCACCCTCGCGTTCACCGAAAAAGTGCTGAGCTGAAACGGTCTGGGGGCGGCTATGCGACAGTTCATTATAGTTGGGCATAAAGCCGCCACGTCAGGAGATTTTACGCTTGAAGACATGCCTGGATCTGCAGGCCGTATCGATATATTAGCGCGTTGCGTAACAGCCGCATTTGTCACGTCGTTTGATATACGCCGTGACACCCAAGTGTGCCTTGTTCTGTTGGGGGGACCTGATCCACCGAAAATCATACGGTTTGAGGGCGCCGAATTGCGATACCTAAATCCTGATGAAAGGAGTGCTGGCGCGCTCATTAGAAAAGCCCTTAAAGTGAAGCTAGGCACGGGACCACGACGGTCAACGCACGGAGTTTACGTTGAGCGCGCCGGTCTAGTTGAAGCACTGCGCCTCAGCGACGCTTCTATCTTGTTTTACCTTCACGAGCACGGCAACGACGTTCGAGGGGTGGATTTACACGCAAACAACGTTGCTTTCATCCTAGGAGATCATCTTGGTCTTTTCGAGGAGGAGGAGGCGCAGCTCGATCAAGTTCAAAGGATACGAATCGGGCCTATTAAGCTCCATACAGACCAGTGCATAACGCTAATACATAACGAATTGGATAGATTATGTTCGACGTAGTTAACTCGATAATGCGGGAAGGGCNCATTTGCGCTGATTGCCTAGGGCGACAGTTTGCAGAGTACTCCTCTAACCTAACGAACAAACAACGAGGGCAAGCTATCCGCGTCGTTACGGCAATGCTCAATAACACACCAGTCAACGCTCAGGACTGGGAAGCTGCAGAGGAAGGCTGTTGGGTTTGCGGGGGTCTGTTTAACCATCTCGATTCGTGGGTTGATCGATGCCTAGAGCAACTCCGTGACTACGAGTTCTCCACTTTTCTTGTTGGGACCAAACTGTCTGGCAGGCTTGCCGAAAATGAGGAGATTTTGTGGGCAGAGTCCAAAACAACAGCAGCAGAACCGCTCAAATCTGCCTTAAATAGAGAATTAGGAAAGCGGATCGAGGTTATTACTGGCAAAAGGGCTGAATTCAGCAAGCCAGAGATTCTTCTCATTGCAAACTTGGCACAGGACAAGATTGAGCTTCACGTTAATCCGCTATTCCTGTATGGGCGGTATAAAAAGTTCGTAAGGGGCATCCCGCAGACGAGATGGCCATGCCGCGATTGCGGCGGAAAAGGCTGTCCAAAGTGCAACTTGACGGGAAAAACATACCAAGAATCAGTTCAGGAACTAATCGGGACTTACGTTCTTGACGCAAGCCTCGGAAAGGACGTCGTTTTTCATGGCGCTGGTAGAGAGGATATTGACGCACGAATGCTTGGAAACGGCCGGCCAGTTGTCTTGGAGGTGAGATCTCCCCGCAAGAGACAAATAGACCTACAACAGCTTGAACACGCGGTCAACTCATCTCAAGAAAAAGTTGCTATTTGCGAACTCGCATTTGCTGATCATGAGACTGTTGTAAAAGTGAAGAACACGCGGTCGGATAAAGTTTATAGGCTTAAAGTGACATACGACCATCCGATCCAACCGGAGGAGCTGAAAAAAGCTTTACTCCAACTCGAGGGCGATGTTGAACAAACCACACCTCAAAGAGTGGTTCATCGTCGCGCAGAATTAAAACGGATCAAAAAAGTATATTCGGCTAAACTGAGTGGAGAATACATAATTATTCAGTGTGAGGGTGGGCTCTACGTCAAGGAGCTGATATCTGGTGACGATAGACGTACAACCCCAAGCCTTTCAGCCCTTTTGGGCGTAAATGCAAAAGTTGAAGAACTTGATGTTATGGAAGTTAGAGGGGGTCTCTAATGCCAAGGTCACACGGTGAGCGAAGGAAGACGCGATACAAACTGAAGAAGAGCATACGCGAACGTGGAATCGCTCCTGTTAGTCACGCAATAAGGAGCTTCGAATCTGGACAGAGAGTTCATATCGACCTCGACCCTAGCGTCCAAAAGGGTATGCCCAATCCAAAATTCCACGGTAGGACTGGTACGGTAGTCGAACAACGTGGCAACGCATATGTGGTAAAAGTAACTGACGGCAACGCTGTTAAAACGATAATAGCACGTCCACAACATTTGAAAGCGCAGAAACAGATATAATGATCGTAAAGACCGTTTTAAAGGAGGAGGGCCTAACGCTCTCTGAGGTCAAAGAGATTTTCACTGAACTAACGACCCCGCGTTCTGAAGAAGAGTTCACTTATGAATTTAGACGGGCGCTTGACCACGTCAATACTTTCGCAAAACTCACGGCTTCACAATCTCGGCAACTCGTTAATGAGCTAAAGAGTCTTGAAAAGATGAAAGGGGAGATTGCAATTCGAATTGCCGATATACTACCGCTTTCTAAAGACGAGGTACGGTCTATTTACGCAAAAGAACGGTTCTCGCTAACAGAGGCAGAACTAGACGAAATACTCGATATTATCGCACGCTTTTATTAAGGTGTGGGGCGAGGGGAATGAGAGGGGAGAGAGAGCAATATGTCCGCGTTTTAGACTTCTTACCGCATGGGCATCCTGACGATCCCCATCCCATTTATAGGAAAAGACCAATCGTGCACGTTGTTGGTGAGGGCAACTTTACGCTCCTCGAACTNATACCTCGTGAGGGCTTCGTTCCGCAATCTTATGACCGCCTTTATATAGGGGAAGAGGAGCAAAGCGAGATTGATCACGTCAAAAGGCGAGTGAGCTATAAAGAACTCACGCATGGAGCGAAAGTGGAGTTGCCGTACGCGCTTGAAATGATAGTCAAGGAGCAAGAGCCGCGGTTCGTGAATTTCTTCAACGACGCGCAGCCTATAACAACACGTTTGCACACCATAGCGCTTCTCCCAGGNGTAGGTAAGAAGCTGATGTGGGAGATTCTCTCGGAACGCAAAAAAAAGCCCTTTGAGAGTTTCGAAGACATTTCGCATAGAATCAAAGGATTATATCACCCTGAAAAAGTAATCGCAAAAAGAATAGAGGAAGAACTCAAGGACGAACACGCTAAATATAAGTTTTTTGCGAAATAACGAAGGGNGCGACGGCTCAAGCATTCAATGCCCCGTAAAGTCGATAGGGAATATCATACGGTTAAATGGGGTCAACATTTTTTAATTGATGACCGGATAATCGAACGGATTCTCAGTTACGCTGACATTCGGCCAACTGAAACCATCTTAGAGATTGGCGGGGGNACTGGAAACTTAACCAGGAAGCTTGCAACAAAATGCCGCAAACTTTCGGTCATTGAAGCAGATTGGCAACTGGCTGAGCGACTTCGCACAATTCCAGGCGTCGAAGTGATTCATGGCGACGCATTGAGGATCGCGTTTCCACCGTTTGACAAAACGGTCTCAAACTTGCCATATCAGATTTCATCTCAAGTGACATTCAAGCTCCTNAGATGTCCGTTCGTTTGCGCGGTTCTGATGTACCAAAAAGAGTTTGCAGAACGGATGGTCGCAGCGCCAGGCACAAAGAATTACAGTCGCCTTACGGTATGCCTCAGTTACAAGTCACAAATTGAGGTATTGGAGCACGTCCCAAGCACCGCATTCAAGCCGCGACCACGGGTCGATTCAACCATAGTCAAACTGATCCCAGTGGGACCACAATTTGACGTGCTTGATGAGCTTTTCTTCCACACCTTCGTTCGCGCGCTTTTTACACAGAGACGCAAGAAACTTAAANCTGCACTCGCTATAGCAGCACAGCTGCTTAACGTACAAGCCGTAGACCAACTCATCGCTAAGCTACCGCTACGTTGTCTACAGCTACGGCCGTACGAACTGCCCCCCGAAAAAATTGCAGCGTTGTCGGATGAATTTTTAAAATTAGGCCAACTATAAAAAAGGACCTAAACCGCATAGTCATTGGGTCACGATTAAAGCTATGGTTCTAAATAACCTCTCAACTTCAAAAGAGATACGCTATCGCGGAGAACAACTAAAGTTGCTTTCTTATGTGTATGAGCCGTGTGACGATACATTTCTACTCGCCGACNCCGCGCTCGACGTGGTGCACCCCACTGACTCGGTCTTGGAAATAGGCACAGGATGCGGGTTAATAACCAAAGTTGTCGCAGGTTCGGCTCTTAGTGTGATAGCGACTGACATAAATCCACAAGCTGTCAAAAATGCCACTTTAAACGGCGTTGAAGTAATTCAAGGCGATCTTTTTTGCGACCTCAATCGTCGATTTGATTTGATCATTTTTAATCCGCCTTACCTCCCCACAGATACTAACGTACCGTGTGACTGGCTGACTCAAGCTTGGGACGGTGGTGTCGAAGGTCAAGAGGTAATAATGCGTTTCCTCACACAAGTTGAGCGATACTTAACCAACCGTGGGCGCGTGCTTATGACGATCTCTTCCCTCACTGGTTACCGGGAAGTCACGGAAAGAATGAAAGCGCAGTTTGAGATTGTGAGGACTCTTGCTGAACGCAAGGTCTTTTTTGAGACACTTTATGTAATCTTAGGCGCCAAACCACGAACGTTATCTGCGCAAGAATAAACTTTCTAAGCTTGCTCAAAAGGGTTAATAAACTTAGATAACAGAATTTCATCGACGTAGGTGCCGTCGTTCAATCGTCCTTTTTTTAATCTTCTCCCCTCATAGTTGTAATTCAAGGACTTGTATAGTGCTACTGCTGGATTTCCGTCGTAAAAATTAACCTCGATTTTCTTAATGCCCTGATCGCGAGCGACCTGCTCTAGTGCAGCAAGGAGCTGTTTGCCAAGACCTTTTCGCTGGAAATCAGGGTGAACTACAATACCAAATGAAGCCACGTGAGAGGCTCGTGATTGAGGCTCGTTTAAGATTAGTGTCGCAGAACCTANAATCTTGTCTTTATGGAGACTAAGCAATGTAATCTTGTTTTCGTCGAGGTTGTGCAGCCACTTTGCCTTGTTGTCAATGAGATCCCCCAGCTTATATTGCTTGGCAAGATACTGGTCGACTTTGCATAGCCACGCGTACAGGGATTCATACCTTCCATAGTCGTAATCATCCTTACGAGCGACTTTTAGGTCAACTACTGTCCCATCACCAAGTGTGATGTGTCTCATTGATCTGATGACAGCAATCAGGCAAGCCCCTCAGATTGCAGCCGAATAAGTCCCAGCAGCGTTTCAAACTCGTCTTTTAACCTTAATGACGCATCCCGTAGCGCTTTTAAAGGATCCGCGGAGTCTGTTTTTATATAGAATATTGGATTNCTTATCATCGGGTGCTTTATGTTGTATGTAGCACTTTCGACGTGCGGGTCTTGAAGGAGCGAGTATTTCAATACGTTCAAGAATGTATGACCTAGATCAAGAAACTCTATCTCTGCTTCATCTTCTGTGACGCGAATAATCTTAAGATTCATTGTAACAAGCCCGGTCAAAGAATTCTTATGACAAAAACAGACATCGAAGATTAGATTATGCCNGTCCCATAGTCTTCTGAGATCTTACGCGTTTCGATCCGTTCACAACTTGGACATTCAAGCTTTTGTTGCTTCCGCAGGAGCGGCGTTCGACATCTCGTACAGAACGCCTTTATTACGCCTAGATCCTTTTCAACAGTACTCAACCTCAAACTCTTTTCATCGATTACTTTCGCTTTTATGATATCCTGCGGGTTAAATTCCGTATCAAGCTTTGCAACGTACGAATCCTTAACGTTTGAAATATGGATAGCAGCTTGATCTGCGTTCGCAATTTCGCGGTTTTCAAAGCCTTTTATTCGAGCAATGTCAACAAGGACGACAGCATTCTTGAGGTCAATGACACGCCCGACCACAATGTCGCCCACTTTTAAGACCGGTGGTGTGTTCATCACAGGAAGCACCCGAACAGTTCGGTCTTCTTTGTTGATTTCGACTTTCCCGGTAATTACAGCGAATATTTTACCTCTTTCTTCGTAGGTTCCTTCGCCTGCTAAGTATTCCTCAGAGGCACCTATAAGGTCCCCTGGAACGACTATATCGGTCATTTCTTATCCTTTTCCTTCCTGTCCCAGATTTAATACTAGAAAATTAATGTGCGACTTCAATTCGATAGATTATCGCATCCACATATCGTACTTCATCCTTATGAAACTTAAAGGTATGTGCAATGGGGAGCTTCACAGAAATTGCGTCAGTAACGCGATGCGGCTCAACGAAGTGCCTCACGAAGCCATTTACTACAGCATTGTGAAGCAAATAGATGACTTGACCTACGCTTACTGCCTTACGCAAAAACGGCCTGTCGCTGCGCCGCTTCTGGGCTCCGAACGGCGGNTTCATTATTACGGTATCATAAGAACCGTCAAAGCTTCCTATGTCACTTTTCAACCAAGTTACATCAACATCGAGCGCCTTAGCGTTATCTTGAGCGATCTCCAACGCTCGATCGTCTGAATCGACGCCTGTCACAACTCCCCCCAATAAGGCTGCGCCTAGAGCAAGGACGCCNGTTCCACAACCCAAATCAACCACTCGCTTGGAAGCAATATCNCCTCGCAAGAAAGCGAAGTGGAGAAGTCGAGCAGCGACCGTTGCAGGNGTATAATATTGTTCGAGCTCAGCAGAAGGAAAGTCGAACACTTTCGCCTGTTCGAGAATGATTTCAAGCTTACGCTGTTTCATTGTTGCCAAATGCCTCAAATACTAGCGCGTTTGGAAGCGAGCAACAGAAGGAAGCTAAAAAGTCGATCTCGGTGAGATAAGCAATCTATCGCCTTCTACTCATCAAATATGCCACAAAAGTCAATCCTGCAACGACAAAAACTGCTTCAAAACCAGGCAGTGGATTGCTTGTCGAACCACTTGATTGTGCTGAAGACGCGTTACCCTGAGTGCTATTGTCGTTTGAGGACTTGGGCGGTATATTTACTGCTGTGTTGACACCGGCAAATGCTGTCGATTGTGTAATTAAGTTGCCAGCCGGATTTGTGCCCGTTACGGTGACATTNACCGTCTGATTATCGGAGAGTGTCTTGCTAGCAATACCGGACCATTGCACAAACGGGTGATGCACATAAGTTGGAGCAACGGCGGTATCGCCTGAACTTCCCGTGATTCCACTTATATCGGCGGAAAAAGCCTTATCCACTTGTGATTCATTTACACCNGGGTTTTGCGTCGTAGGATTATCTGTCGTATGACAAACTCGGCAGTTACCCGTGACCTCAGTACTTACATAAAAATAGTCCCCTGGTTTGACAAGTCCTTTGTTCGTCGTAGAGCTTGGCCCGTAGATGACTGGTGTGAGCTTGAGCTTTGCGTTGTTCACGGTGAACGTAGTTGTCCTAGTTGGCCCGTATGGATCTTCAACTTTGAGGATATACNGCCCAGGGGCGAATTGTGGGGTCATCCATGAGAAAAGAACGTAACCATTGGTAGCGTTATCAGCGTCGTTCGCGCCCCCATCAGTAACGTTCGCAATTTTCACGAACTGGCCATTGTCGTCATCCTTGCCGTTCTTGTTTGAATCAGCGTAATAAGAAAGCGTGACTGTACTTGCGTTTTTCGCCATATCAGCTGTGACTAACATCCTGTCACCCGAACTCACCGTGTTAGGTTGTGGAATTACAGTCTTAGTTGCCGATGTATTAATTACTACAGAACTTACTAGACATAAGACTGCAATGATAGATATTAGTAGCAATGTCATTCCATGGATCGATCGTGACATCCTGATTACCTCGAACAAGTTGTGAACAATTATCGGCAAGTTCATATATAAAACATTCGAGTATCCTAATGCGGCACAATCCGTATAATCAAGAACCAAAGCCGCAGGATCCCTAAATCGGCGATTTACGTTTACTATCGTCAAAAAAACTAAAAAGACTACGATGGATGGCTTCTTTTATCCAAGATCTATAGCAGTCATTGGCGCTTCTCGAGAGAGCGGCAAGGTTGGACATTCGGTGTTAAAGAACCTTATAGACGCCAACTTCCAAGGAGAACTTGTCCCGGTAAATCCAAACGCCGATGAGGTCTTGGGCCTAAAAGCATACCCTACGGTAAAAAAGGTCGATCTCGCAATTGTCGTAGTCCCAGCGAGCATCGTGCCTTCTGTGCTGGAGGATTCGGCGCGCGTGGGCATAAAAGCCTCAATGATTATATCAGCGGGCTTTAGAGAGTCCGGACCGCAAGGGGCGGTCCTAGAAACGCAAATTCGGGACATAGCTAAACGACATAGCATCAGAATTGTCGGCCCTAACTGTCTAGGCATCATTAGCACTGGCGCGAACATGAATGCCTCCTTCGCAAGCGAATATCCAAGCAAAGGCAATATCTCCCTTATATCACAAAGTGGAGCAATCTGTACCTCTTTTCTTGATTGGGCTGCCAATGAAAGCCTCGGCTTCGATAAGTTGGTAAGCGTTGGTAACAAAGCTGACGTAGCAGAAGCTGAGTTACTCGAATATATCGCACATGATCCATCGACAGACGTCGTTGCACTCTACGTCGAAGGCATCGATAAAGGGCGCGAATTCAT
>JGI24141J26756_1000131_pt1 | contig 23068 bp, 22 predicted proteins | sample BarGraIncu00421A_FD_26756 | JGI IMG/M metagenome (IMG submission 26756) | reverse complement strand
CGATGATCCGCAAGATGGTTGAAGCCAGAGACGCGGGCGCGCAGCAGGTCGTGCTGTGGGGCGATGGCTCGCCGACGCGCGAGTTCCTGTTCGTCGAGGACTGCGCGCGCGGCATTGTCGACGCCGCCGAACGCTTCGACGGGGCGGAGCCGGTCAACCTCGGCAGCGGCATGGAGATCGGCATGCGGGACCTGGCCGCGCTCATAGCCAGGCGCACCGGCTTCGCCGGTGAGATCGTATGGGACAGCACCAAACCCAATGGGCAGCCGCGCAGGATGCTGGACGTGTCGCGGGCTCGCGAGGAATTCGGTTGGAGGGCGAGCGTCCCGTTCGACGAGGGTATCGCGCGGACGGTGGCGTGGTGGCTTGCGGAGGGAAGTCAGTGACCACTGCGGACCCATGTGCAATCGCGACCGCTGACGCTCTCGGGATCGAGTTCTCGGTGTGGTCGCGCGAACTCAACACGTTCAAGTCGGCCGAGGAGGCGCAGGGGCTGTTCGGCACGCCGGTGCTCGGCACCATCCCGACCGTGCAGTTCAAGGACGGAGAGGCGCGCCGGCTCACCATCGTGCAGGACCCCGGTTCGCGCGCGGCTGAGGCCCACCGCGGCCTGCGCAACAGCATCGACTGCGTGAACTTTGAGCACGACATCAAGACGGTGCTCGTTACCTCCGCCGCGCCGGGCGAGGGCAAGTCCACGGTGTCGGCCAACCTGGCCGCGAGCCTTGCGATGGCGGGCGCGAGGGTCGCGCTGCTGAACTGCGACTTCCGCTGGCCCACCACCGAGCAGTTCTTCGACGTGGACAACCAGCTGGGGCTTTCCGACGTGCTCGCAGGGCGGGCGTCGCTCGAGGCCGCGCTGCAGGAGACCGGCGACAAGAACCTGAGGGTGCTGACGCCGGGCAAGATGCCACCGAACCCCTCCGAACTGCTCGGCTCTCAGTCGATGACCGACCTAATCGCAAGGCTCAAGGCCGACCACGACTGGATCGTCGTCGACTCGCCGCCGCTGCTGGCGGTCGCCGACGCTGCCGCGACCGCGCGCTGGACCGACGGAGTCCCGGTGGTCACGCGCGCCGGCGTCTCGACCCACCCGGCCGCGGCCAACGCCCGCGACATACTCGACAAGGTCGGCGCGCGGATCCTCGGCGTCGTCGTGTGGGGACTGGACGAGTCGCGCGGCGGACGGCACGGGTTCGGGGGCTACTACGGCGGGTACTACTCGGAGTACTACGGGGGGTCGGGCTCGAGAGGTGGCTCGAAGACGGCTGACTCGGGTGCGCGGAGCACTCTCGAAGTGGAGCCGGCGGAGCATCGCGCCCGCGAGTTCACGATGCCGGAGGAGCGCGGGTCGCGCGGGTTGCTCGGGCGGCTTTCCGGGTGGAAGCTCGGGCTGGTCGTGTTCGTCACTGTCGTCCTGGTGCTGTCTGCGGTCATGTTCGTTCTGAACGGCTGGTTCGGGTGGTTCGCATTCTAGGGCGGGAGCCGGTCCGGTGGAGGCGTGAGCCTTGTGGATGATCCTCTGCAGCCCGCGCCCGAGGGCCTGACTGCGAAGACTCTTCGCGGCGCCAAGTGGAGCTATCTTTCGACGTTCATCAACGCGGGGCTTCAGATTTTCGTCACTGCGATCCTCGCGAGAGTGCTCGCACCTTCGGCGTTCGGGCTCGTTGCGATGGCCGGTGTGGTCCTCAGCTTGGGCTCGTACTTTGCACAGATGGGCATCGGTCAGGCTGTCGTCCAGCGTCGAGTGCTGACACGCGAGCACGTCGCCGCAGGGCTGTGGGCGTCGGTGCTGGTCGGCGCGGCGTTCTCTGCCTTCGTCTGGGTGGCCGCGCCATTCGTCGCCGTGACGTTCAAGTCCGCAGAGTTGACTCTGGTGTTGCGCGTCATGGGTCTGACCTTCCTGGTCGGCGGCACATCAAACGTGGCGGGCGCGATCCTCCAACGCCAGATGCGCTTTCGCGCGATCGCGATCTCCGATATCGGCGCCTACATCCTGGGCTACGCTGGCGTGGGTGTGTTCATGGCTCTGTCAGGCTACGGCGTGTGGAGCCTGGTCGTGGCCGCGTTCTGCCAGAGGTTGATCTCAAGCATCGCGTACAACGCGCTCGCCCGGCCGAGGGCGATCCCTGTGTTGTCCTGGAGGCCCTACGGAGAGATGCTGGGGTTCGGCTCCACCGTCTCGGTCATCTCGTTTCTGGAGTTCGTCAATGGGAATCTGGACACCATGGTCGTGGGCCGCCTGGGCGGATCCACCTCGCTTGGCTACTACTCTCGGGCCCAGAATCTGACGGCCCTGCCGATGTACTATATGAGCACGAGTCTCTCGAGCGTGCTGTTGCCTTCGTTCAGTCGGGTCCAAGCCGATACCGTCCGGTTGCGCAAGGCGTATCTGTCGGTGATCACGGTCTTCGCCGGAATCGGTCTCCCCATAGCGTTCGGGATGTCCGGTGCGGCGCGAGAGATTATCGCCGTCCTGCTCGGCCCCCAGTGGGGAGCGTCGGTCCCCGTCATGAGGATCGCCGCCGTAGCCTCGGCGGCATCCATGTTGTCACACTTCGGGGGCGTGACGATGGAGGCGACGGCGCACCTGAGAGACAAGGTGGTGATGAACATCGCCAGGCTTATCATCTTCGTGTCGCTCCTGGTGGGGCTGTCACCGTTCGGTCTCGTAGGCTACGCGCTGGCATTCGCAATCTCCGAAGTGCTGATGCACGCCGCCTACGCGACGAGGGTCGGCGTCCTATTCGAGGTGCCCGCCAGCGAGAACGTACGCGCGTACGTGCCGGGACTTCTGTGCGGGGTCTGCGTGGGGGCGGCCCTCTACTGCGAGTCGGTGCTCGGCACACGGCTCGCCGTGCCCGAGGTGGCGACCCTCCTCACGCAAGTCGCCACCGGCGCGCTGATACTTGGCTTCCTGGGTCTGCGGCTGGGGCATGGCCGAGTCTTCATAGCGATTCACGAACGCACGGGCGCTCCGCCCAAATCAGGATTCGTGTCCACCGTGGTGCGCATTGCGGCGCACATGTCGGGGAACGTGCTCGTCTCGTCGGCTGGCACCGATCTCACCGGCGGCCCTCGGAGTGATGCGGGCAGCGGCTCATGAGATTGCCGAGAGGATCTGTGAAGAGAGTGCTTGCCAAGGTCACGTACCGCATGCACCGCGTCCTCAGCAGGATGCTGCTTGGGAAGGTTGCGGGCGGCCTTCCTGACGGGTTGGTGCGGTCGATACCTGAGCGAGCATGGGATCCAGCCTTGGCCGAACATGTCGCAGAATCCGAGAGGCTGAGTCGGGGCCACGTGGAGCACTACTCGGGCCTTGACGAACTCCCGGAGTGGTTCCGGAAGCAGTGCAGCTACGGAGACAGGTACCTATACGAGCTGACCGACGTGGTCGCCTCTCCCCACACCGGTGTCATTTGGACGCCGCAAGGTCATGTCCTTGTTGAGAGTGTGGGCTCCGTGCAGAGATTGCTGGGTTGGGGAAGTGTCGTTGACATCGCAGGGTCAGGAAGCATGGTTCACACTTCTGGACCGGTCTTCGTGGCCGGGAACACCGGGTACTACCACTTCATTGCTGAGGTTCTGCCCTCGCTGTGCCATGTGCTTCGGTGGAAGGGCTCCATTCAGGTGCTGGTGGCATCCGAAGCTCCGGAATACGTGCGAGATGGCGTCGAATTGGCCTGCGCCAAGGCAGGAGTGCCCTTGGCGCTTGTTGAGTCCTCGGGTACGGCGACGGTTGGCGTGGTCCGACTCGCGGCTTTCGAACCCCTCTCGGGCTTCGTACCCGAGGCTGACGTGACGGCGCTGTCCCGACTTCGATCGCCGTCGACTGGGGGCGCGTACGCCGTATACGTTTCGCGCGCGAGAACAAAGAGGCGCGGCATTCGGGAAGAAGGAGAACTCGAGGACATGCTGCGAAGCCTTGGTGTGCGCGTCGTGTACGCCGAGACGATGCCCCTGAAGGAGCAGGTCGAACTCTTCGCGGGTGCTTCTGTGGTTGTGGGCATGCACGGGGCGGGACTCGTCAACATGCTCTGGAGCAAGGTACTGCAGGATGTCGTCGAGGTGTTCCCGCCCGGTGTTGTGAATGACTGCTACGCCAGGCTTTCCGTGCAGTTGGGTGCTCGCTACCAATGCGTGACTCTTCGCGGGGAGGACGTCTCTCATGGTCTGCGGCTGGTCTCCGACCTGATGGCCAAGATCATCGGCGTCTCGGAGGACCCGGCCGGCCCGACTCCCGGCCCCGTCCCTGAGGGTGTCTCATGAGAATCGGAATCGCAGGGCCAATCAATCCCCACGACGCGGCTGCGGGTCTGGGTCTCAGCGGCGAAGGGCTGCCTGAGGGACTCGGCGGATCCGTTGTGACATCGATTGCAGTCGCCTTGGTTCGGGCTGGCCACGAGGTCTGCGTCTACTCCCTGTCGCCTGACGTGGACGAGGACGCCTACCGTGAAGTCGGACCAGTACGCATGCACTTCGGTCCATACAGGGCGCGACATCGAGCGCGGAACTTCTTCAAGGCGGAGCGAGCCGCGATAGAGAGGTTCGTCCGGCTGGATCCGATGGACATCGTTCAGGCGCATTGGACCTATGAATTCGCATTGGGCGCTCTCGCGGCGCGACCCGATACGATTGTCTCTGTGCGTGATTGGGCTCCGACGATCCTGCGGTTGAACCCGTATCCCCTACAGGCTGGTTAGGCTGCTGATGGATCGCCGCGCGTTGCGCATCGCGAGGAGAGTAACCTGCAACTCGCCCAACACATTCGAGAAGGTACGGAGGGTCGCCACCGGGAGGGTATCCGTGGTTCCGAACATGCTGCTGGCCGAGCAGCACGCCTCTGGCCCGCGAATGAGTCGCGCCGGGTACCGCATCCTGGTAGCAGCCTCCTGGGGACGCCTCAAGAACGGGAAGACCATTCTGCGGGCCTTTCGGACGGCAAGGCAAGCACGTCCCGAGGCGGAATTGCTGCTCTGCGGAGATGGGTTCGGGCCGGGTCAAGACGCCGAAGCCTGGGCACGGGCGCACAGATGCTGCGAAGGAGTAACCTTCGTAGGGCACACATCTCAATCGGATCTAGGCCGCCTGATGTCCGACGTCGACGTCCTTGTTCATCCATCGCTCGAGGAGTCGTTCGGCATGGTTCTGGTGGAGGCGATGGCTCAGGGCACGCCGGTGATTGCGGGCGTGCACTCGGGGGCCGTCTCGTACGTGTTGGGCGAAGGAGCCGCGGGCGTACTGACTGACATTCGCGATCCGGCCGCGATCGCCGAGGCCATCGTCTGGTTGTTGTCGGATGCTGAGGCGTGGCGTCGCTACTCCAAAGGCGGCTTCTCCCTCGTGAATGACGCATTCCATGAGAGCGTCATCGTGCCAGAGCGGGAGCGCGTCTACCGAGAGGTGCTTGCCCGATGAGGGTTCTCCACGTACTGAACTCTGTTGAGCATTCCGGCGCGGAGGTCATGATCAGGCAAGCGGCGCCCGATCTGTTGGGTCTGGGGGTCGAAACGGTCGTCTTGGCAACCGGGGCGAGCCCAGGCACGTACGAGCCGCAGATGAGAGCGGCGGGGGTGCCCATTCTCGCACTCCCGTTCTCCAAGTCCTTTGTCTTTGCCCTGGGTCTATGGCACGTGATTCGCGGCGGCGACTTCCAGGTTGTGCACGTGCACACGGAGCGGGCGTCCTTCTGGCTCGAGGTCATCGCTCGACTGGCGGGTGTGAGCCGAGTGGAGGGGTTCTACAAGTACGTGCGTCAGGCGGCGATTGCCATCGAGCGTCCTGGATCCCGGCCACGAGAGGATCGGTAGCACGAATGACGTGTGCACAGTCCTGGGGCCGCTTCATCGCGCGCACAAGGCATCGGTCTCCACACACGCTTCCGGTCACGCTGTCTCGGCTGGGACACGCGAAGTGAGTGCCAGCATGAGATCTCTGCATCTGCTGCGACTGCGAACGGGGAGCAAGTTCCCGCGGGTCCGGCATCTGCTGAAGCAAGTTCGAGACGCTCTTCTGCACATAGTCGCTCTCGCTCGTGGGGTCTTTGAGGTGGGCCTCTACCGATTGCGCATGCACGCAATCGGTAGTCGTCTGTCCGCTCAGCCCGTCGACCAGGGCGCGACGATTCGAGCGAGCAGCGAGCGCCATGACCGCCCGAGTCTGCCCGCTTGTGTGCCAACGGTTGTGCTGGACGGGTGCGCGTTCGAGTTCCTCGGTGGCGGCGTCAAACGATTGTGGACTGCGGTCATGGAGGAATGGTCGCTGAGTGGTTTTGCCGATTCCGTGGTGGTCCTGGATCGGGGAGGCACAGCACCCAGATACCCGGGGTTTCGGTACCGCGCGTTCCCGCGGCTCCGCGCCCACGATTCGGCTTCTCAGAGGGCGCTCCTCGAGTCGGCGTGCATCAGCGAGGGTGCTGGCATGTTCGTGTCCACCTACTACACCTATCCGTCCAGGTGCCCGTCGATGCTGTACGTCTACGACATGACACCCGAGGTACTGGGGTGGAATCTCACGCTTCCGGTGTGGCGCGAGAAGCGTGCGGCAATCACCCATGCGTCTGCCTACGCTGCGCTGTCGGAAAGCACCTTGGCTGACATGCGCCGCCTGTGCCCGGAGAGTCGGGACAAGCCCGCAATCCTTGCCTATCCGGCTGTCGATCTGGACTTCCGGAGGGCCCCTGAGTCTGACGCGCGGGATCTAGCGACTCGCCTTGACCTGCCGAACAAGTACGTGATGTTCTTGGGACACCGCGAAGGCTACAAGAATGCGGTGCTGTTGTTCCAGGCCTTGGCTCAACTTGCAGACGAGGACACACCGGGCATTCTGCTGGTCGGCGGGCGTTCGGTGCTCGAGCCGCATCTCGCAATGATGGTGCCGGAGGCAACGGTGCGAATAGCGAGTCTCTCAGACGAGGACCTGCGCGCTGCCTACAACGGGGCGGCCGCGCTGGTCTACGTTTCGCGCTACGAAGGCTTTGGTCTGCCGATCCTCGAGGCCATGGCGTGCGGGTGCCCAGTAGTCACTTGCCGGAATTCGTCACTTCCGGAGGCAGCAGGGCCGGGTGCGGTGTATGTTGATGACTCCGATCCCGCGGAGTTGGCGGATGTATTGCGCGGTCTGGACGGCAGTCATATGAGGGAGTCGGCGGCGCGCAACGTCCAGTGGGCGGCGAGGTTCACGTGGGCCCATACAGCCGAGATGCTGGAGGCTGCCATAGAATCTGCATGCGAGGTGGCGGCGCGCGCGTGAGGTGCGTGTCGGACTCGGCACTGGCTATCGGCGCTCGAGAGCGAGCGGCGGTCGCGTCCCACCATGTGGTGTATCTAGGCCGCTTGCTTGCGAAGCAGCCGTAAGCCGTGTGATTCTCTGAAGCCATCGCGTGGAGAGACCGTTCGACTTGCGTGGAATCTGCAATAGAAGGGGCGGCTAGGATGGGGTTGATTACCACGCCGGTGCGCGCGGCGCTGCGGAGGCTCGGGCTCGACGTGGACAGGCACTCTCGATCGTACGAGAGCCGGCGCCAGCGAATCCTTGAGCATCTTGGCGTCAGCTTGGTCGTCGACGTCGGAGCGAACATCGGGCAGTACGCCACCGACCTAAGGCGAGAGGGTTTTCGTGGGCGCATACTCTCAGTCGAACCGGTGGCGGACAGCTACTCCTCGTTGGCGAGACGCTGCAGGCGTGACTCGCGCTGGGACTGTGCGAATGTGGCGCTAGGTCCAGAGGAGGGAGAGTGCGAGGTTCACGTCTCCGGCAATCGAGTGAGCAGTTCTGTGCTTCCCATGACTGCCCTCCACCTGGAGGCGGCCCCGTCGTCAGAGTACACGGGCTCCGAGACCGTACGAATGTGCCGGCTGGACGACTTGCTGACACGGGAGCAGTTGGCCGCTGAGACTATCGCTGTGAAGATTGATGTGCAGGGCTACGAGCGGCAGGTTCTTGCCGGGGGCCGAAGTGTGCTGGCGGTCACGGCGGTCGTTGAACTAGAGGTCTCGCTTGTGGAACTGTACGAGGGGCAGGCCGATCTTCAAGGGATGCTGGGCTACATGTGTGGGCAGGGTTTTCGCCCGGTCGGCGTGCAGTCGGGGTTCGTGCACCCGGGCACCGACGAGACGCTTCAACTGAATGTGCTGTTCGCCCGGAACACGCATGCCGAGTGACGGACATGGTGGGCGCGAGAAGGGGCTCTCGCTCTTCAGGGGTGGGGCGGTGGTTCACCCATGGTGACTGTCGCGTTCAGGGGCATCGAGGAATCTCACGGCAGGGACGTGACAGAACCTGATTCCGGCCACGAACTGCCGCATCGGGACAGGGCGCCCAGTCGACGCAGAAGGATGTGGCGCCAGTGAAACAGGGTCGCACCGCAAGACCCCTAGCAGGGCTCGGCCAAGAGTCGCATCGGCATGCTGATCGCATGTTGGTGATGTCCGCATTTGCTGTCACTTGTGGCGCGGTCTTGATTGGAGTGCTCCTCGCTCGCGGGCAAGTGCTCATCGTGGTCGGTCCTATTGGCCTGGTGCTGGCGACATGGTTTGCGTATCGTGCCCCATCCGCCGCCGGGCTGATCGTGCTATCGCTTCTGGGCGGGTGGACCGTATTCCAGATGATCCCCGGCTTCAATGCGAGTATCACGACTCTCGGCGGGGGCGTTCGGCTGGAGGACGTTCTGATGGTCGGGATGCTCCTGGCTATGCTGCTGCGAGTCTTGCAGCCGAATGGACGTCACCTTCTCGGGCGGCTCTTGGTGCCGGCGGCGTGTCTTGGTATCTGGCTGGCAATAGCGGTGCTTCGCAATGCACAGACGTTCGGTCTTTCGGCACTGGGGGAGTTTCGCCACCAGTACCTCGTGCTAGCCGTTCCGCTATGTCTGATGGTGAGCATCGGCTCACGACAGCAGGCACAGCGTGCGCTGCGCTGGTTTGTCCTCATCGCCGTCGCGCTGCCGATTCTTGCTATGCCGGCGGTTCTGGTCATGAACGACTTCGCGCTTGGACCGGACCACCGAATGTTCCCGGCCGCGGTATCGCTAGGACTGCTCGTAGGCCTCGTGCTCCTGTGGCGATGCCGCACACTCGTCCGATGGCCTCGAAGCGTCCTGTGGCTGGTGACGGTGTTCGGAGCACTGGAGATACTCGCTGACGCCAATAGATCCGTCTGGTTGGCGGGTGTCGTGATGGGGCTGATCTTGGTGGCCCTGGACCGGAATACGAGGCGGGCAACCGGATTCGCACTCGGAGTAGGCGCCGTCGGGGCTGTTGCGAGCATTGTCGCTGGTGTCCTCGGGCTTGACGCCCTCTCCATCCTGAGCGAACAGGGTGGCGCAGCCATCACCGTGCAAGGCACCGCTCTCTGGCGCTGGGATCTTTGGAAGGCGACTCTCGTCTCCTTCGCACAGTCGCCGATCGCGGGCAGAGGGTTTGGTCTGTACTGGGACACGTACGTCCCGGAGCTGGGGCGCACGGTGACCGTGTTCCCCCATGACCTATACGTCATGACTCTGGCAATACTCGGAGCTGTGGGGCTCGGGCTGCTCGTCTGGTTGGGGATTGCGGCTTGGGTCCAACTGCGCGAGGGAGCCCGTGCGCTTGCGCACAGCGAACCCGCATGGGCCGAGGTCTCTTCTGTCGGCGTGGCCACGCTCGCGGGCCTCGCGGCGTACGGCGTAGCGTACTCGTTCGATCCCTATTCACTCACGTTGGTCGGCATATGCCTTGCGGTCCTGGTACACACCAGTATCCTTCGCGAGGCACAAGGCGACACGGCATGAGCACTCCGCGCGTCTACGTGGTCATCCCGGCTCACAATCGGTGTCGACTGACGCTAGCCTGCCTGCGCACGCTGAAAGCGCAGTACTACCGTTCGGTGACAACAGTCGTGATTGATGATGGTTCGACGGATGGAACCGCTGTCGCCGTGCGGGAAGAGTTCCCGTCGGTCGTCGTGTTGCAGGGCGACGGGAACCTTTGGTGGACCGGAGCGGTCAACATGGGCGTTGCGTGGGTACTGGCGCGATGCGCCGACTCCGATCTTGTGCTGACACTGAATGACGATACCCGTGTGGGGCCGGGCTACATAGCCCGACTCGTCGAGACAGCTCGCGACTTGCCCGGCAGCCTCGTTGGATCCGTTTTTGTCGCGGACGACGAGGGGCAGACCGTGATCGATGGCGGCGTGAGGGTGAGCTGGATGACCGCGAAGTACCGCGTCCTTGGGGCTGGTCGACCACTGCTGGACGTTCAGGAGTTCGGAGTCCGAGAGTTGGATGTCGACGTCCTTTCCGGCCGCGGCACGCTGGTACCGACCAATGTCATTAGGCGCATCGGACTGTACGACAGCGCACGGCTGCCCCACTACGCCGCTGACTACGAGTTCTCACGCCGCGCGGCGAGAGCGGGATTCAGGCTCTGCGTCGATCGTCGCACCGTGGTCGTGTCCGTGGATGAACCTGCTGCGAACGAACCGACACGATCAGGCAGGTCGTCGCTCCGAACCGTCATGTGGCATCTCGGATCGCGTAAGTCGCCGCGGTGTTTGTGGTACCGGATCCAGTTCGCACGCTTGGCATGCCCCTGGTATGCGCAGCCAAGCTTCCTCGTCTGTGACGTAACCAGGGTCATCGGCGGAGCGGTGCGGGATGTCGTCTTCGGGAGCCGGTCATGAGTCGACCTCGAGTGCTCTTCGTCACGAACTTCGCCACTCACTACCGCGCACCGTTCTTCGAGCTACTGCACGAGCAACTGGGCGCAGAGTTTCTCTTCTTCTCGCAAGGCGGCGAGGAGTACTGGCAGCCGCACCTGGGTGTTAGCGAAGGCCATTTTCCTGGGACCACGATCACCGGTGGATTGTCGCTGGGCAAACTCAGATTGAATACTCGCCTGTGGCGCGCACTCCGTGAGTCGGAGTTCGATGTCGTCATCTGCGGAATGGGCGGGCGGGTCGAACTGCCCATGACATATGCCGCAGCTCGCCGGAGCGACGCCGCGTTCGTACTCTGGACGGGTATGTGGATGCATCCTCGCTCGGCGTTCCATGCGCTGTCGCACCCGGCGACGCGGTGGCTATACAGGCACTCGGACGCCATCGTCACGTACGGGGAGCATGTGTCGCGGTTCGTGGTCGCAGAGGGCGCGAACCCGGAGGGGGTCTTCTCTGCCGAGAACGCGGTCGACAATGCGCTGTACTCCCGCCACGTGGACGCGACAGAGATCCAATCGCTGCGACGGCGGTTCGGACTCGGGCAGGACCGCGTACTGCTGGCTGTATCGCGCCTCGTTGCGGAGAAGGGCCTGGACGTCCTAGTCGATGCGGCGGCGGGCATTAACCCACCTGTCCGTCTCGTGATCGTCGGCACCGGCCCGCTCGCGAGCGCGCTGAGCGCGCAGGCGGCATCCTTTGGTCTGGGTCTGTCACTCGTCGAGGGACTGTCGCCTGCGGAAATGCCGCTGGTGTACGCCGCGGCTGATGTCTTCGTGATGCCTTCCGTCACCACCCCGGCGGTCAGGGAACCTTGGGGACTCGCGTGCAACGAGGCCATGTGCCAGGGGATCCCGATCATAGCGACCGACGCGGTTGGCGCGGTCGCAGGCGGGCTGGTGCAGAACGAGAAGACGGGGTTGGTCGTTCCGGAAGGTGATTCGCACGCGCTTAGGCGTGCGCTGGAGTCGTTGCTGCGGGACGAGACGATGGCGTCCCGGCTGGGAGCGCAAGGCCGTGCGCGTGTAGCACTGACGAACCACGAGAACATGGTCGCAGGTTTCGCCGCTGCCATCGAGCACGCGATCGAGCACGGAGGGAAGTCCTCGTGAAGGTACTCGTTGCGCATACCCGGTACCGACAGCGGGGCGGCGAGGATGCTGTCGCTGATCATGAAGTGGATCTTCTCCGCGGCGAGGGATGCAGCGTAGATACACTGTTGCCCAAGAGCGTCGAATTCGACACCTTGCCGCTCTTGGTCCGTCTTGGCGCGGGACTGAATGCGGGAGACCACAGGTACGGCCGGGCGCTCATTCGAATGGCGTTCGAGAAGTCCGGTATTCCGGATGTCGTACACTTCCACAACCTGTTCCCCATGCTGGGGTTTGGGGCCGTGAAAGAGGCCGGCCGTTGCGGATGCGCGACGGTAGTGACTCTGCACAACTACCGGCTCTCGTGTCTTGCCGGTAGCCATCTTTGGGCTGGCGCGCCGTGCGAGCGATGCAGCCCGGGCCACTATGGGCCGGGAGTGGCTCGCGCCTGCTATCGCGGTTCGCGCCTGCAGAGCGCAGCTCTCTCGCGAGGACTGGCACGATATTGGGAGGGGCTGAGGAGCCCGCGCAGTCGTACGGTCGTGCTGTGCCTCACCGAGTTCATGCGCGAGCGGCTCGTCTCTCGCGGGTTGCCGACCGAGGCGGTTGTGGTCAAGCCCAACAGCGTCAGCGATTTCGGATGCAATCCCGATGTGTCCGCGCACAATGGTGCACTCTTCATCGGGCGGCTCACGCCGGAGAAGGGTGCGCTCGACCTTGTCCGGCATTGGCCTGCGAGCGCGCCTTCTCTGACCTTGGCCGGTGACGGTCGCGACCTTGACCCGGTTCGCCGGGAAGCGGGCCCGAATGTTCATGTACTGGGCGCGGTCTCTCCGGAGACCGTGCGGGAGCTGCTCGCGACATCACGGGTGCTGATGCTACCCAGTCTGGGCTCCGAAGGAGGGCTCCCGCGAGTTGTTCTGGAGGCCTTCGCGGCGGGTGTCCCTTGCGCTGCCTTTGACGTTAACTCGACCCGTTCCGCCCTCGAGAACGCCGCCGCGGGCGTCCTCAGCAAGCCTGCGGATTTCGATGTTCTGGCTGCGGCGGGCATGGCTGTCTGCATTGAGTCAGATGCAGACTGGCAGCTCCGGAGCAGGATGGCGCGGACTCGATACGAAGCCCAATACACGGACGAGCGCAACGCCAGAGGTCTAGTCGAAGCGTACGGCTTCGCCATCCGGCTGAAGAAGGAACGATGATGGTCGAGCTGGAGTCACGCTGCCCCGGGGGCGAGCAGCGCCCGCCGATTCTTGTGACAACGAGCTGGGACGATGGCGTCCAGGAGGACATGCGTCTGGCCGAGATGCTCGCGGAGCGGGGCATGACGGGCACCTTCTACGCGTGCCCAGAGCCCGGCCAGTCTCGGCCTCTCACGAAGGGTGACATGCGTCAGCTACGTCTGATGGGCATGGAGATCGGGGCGCATACGCTCACGCACCCCGACCTGACGCGCCTATCTCGCGATGCAATGCGGCGCGAGATAGGGGAATCGGGAGCGCGTCTCGAGGATCTCCTCGGCGAGCCGGTGCCCAGTTTCTGCTATCCGTACGGAGCGCACAGCCCGGTCGTGGTCCGCTGCGCTGCTGAGTGCGGATTCTCGTTCGCGCGGACGACTGTGGCATTTCGCGACGGGCTGGACTTTCATCCTCTCCGCGCGCCCGTGGGTGTGCAGGCATATGCACACAGTCGCCCCACGCATGTGCGGCATGCCCTGAAAGAGGGAAACGTCGTGGGTCTGCTCAAGTGGGCGATGATCTGTGGCGCTCAACTCGACCCGGTCGCCCTCACTCGGATGCTGGCGCTACACGCAGAGCAGCGGGGGCATCCTGCACGTCTGGGGGCACTCTTGGGAGATCGACCAACGTGGCATGTGGCCGATGCTGGCCGAGTTGCTGGATGTGCTGTCGGCTATACTGTACGCGGAGTATGTGACTAACTGCGGCCTTCTCCCTGTCCAGGAAAGAGGCGTAGGACATGGCCGATGAACACAAGGTGGGGATCCTCGCGCGCATGCGGCAGATGCTAGCCGCGCCTCACCTCACTGAGCGCACGGCCGGTCTCGTCGAGATTCGGATGAATCAGTTGTGCGACCGAGAGACCTTCCGTTCCGATGCGGCGCAGGGCTGGATCGGGTACGCCGCCGCTTTACGTGATGGTCTGTACGGCGAGGGCGAGTGGCCGAATGCCATCGACGAGGCCGAACGCGTAGTCTCTGCCGTGGCGGGGCGAGCGAGCGCCGTCTCCGAGCTGGGCGAGACGTTTCCCTCGCATTTCAATGCCGACACGTCCCTCGCGACCATCGCGTACTGCGTCGCACGGGTCCAGAGGCCTTCGAGAGTGGTCGAGACGGGCGTGGCATACGGCTTCATGACGGCGGTCCTGCTGGAGGCGCTGGCCGCCAACGGAGAGGGTAGTCTCCTCAGTATTGACTTGCCCTCGCTGGATGATCCGGAGGGGCACACGACTGGGACGCTGGTGCCGGCGTCACGCCGTGGCGAATGGACGCTGCATCTTGGGAGCAGCAGGCGCCTGTTGTCGGATGTGGCTGCGACGGCAGGGCGCATCGACATGTTCGTGCACGACAGCGCCAACGTCAGTTCCATGCAGCGATTCGAGGTGGGCGTCATCTGGCCGCGCCTTGTTCCGGGCGGAATCGTGATCGCAACAACGCCCGTCCGAGCATCGTGCGATTGCTGTCGCGGCTGACGCCCCACGTATCCGTCGTGCGACAATTGGACAAGCCGGGATGTGTGACCGCAGTCGCCCAGAAGCGCGCTGACTAGCGCATGAAGCTCTTCTCGGTAATTGTTGTGGCGGCGACTCAGTTCGTCCCGAATCGCTCGATCACGTTCCGGAGCAAGGAGATGGGGGCGTGAGTCGGCAAGTGAGCCCTGTTGAGCTCGACCGAGACGTGCTCGTGCTCAAAGTGCCCCTCGCGACTGTCGACTACGACGGCGCTGTCTCGCTGGTTTCGGACTGGGCGCATTCGGGGCGGACGGCGTACGTATGTGCGGTCAACGTGCACTCGACCATGGAGGCGTCCCGGGACGCGGACCTCAGAGGGGCTCTCCGGGGCGCCGACTTCAACGTCCCAGATGGCGTGCCGATCGTGTGGGGCATGCGCGCACTCGGGGCTCGGGGGCAGACTCGGGTATTTGGCCCGACCCTCATGTGGGAGGTCTGCCGCCGCGCTGCCGAGGCCGGGATACCCATCGGTCTGTACGGCTCCACGGTCGAGACGCTTGCTGCGCTGCAGACAACGCTCACAAGTGCCTGTCCGGCTCTGCGGATCGCCGACGCGATCTCGCCTCCGTTCCGTCCTCTCAGCGACGAAGAAGACGCAGCGATGGTGGCTCGCATCAACAACTCGGGCGCGCGCATAGTGTTCGTCGGGCTGGGGGCGCCTAAGCAGGAGAAGTGGATGGCGGAGCATCGCGGCCGCGTACACGCGGTGATGCTGGGCGTGGGCGCCGCATTCGACTACCACGCAGGGAACATACGCCGGGCGCCGCTCTGGATGCAGCGCGCGGGCTTGGAATGGCTCTATCGGCTCGCCCAGGATCCGCGACGTCTCTGGCGGCGCTACATCTTCAACAACCCGGCCTACCTCCTGGCATTGGCGCGGCAAGTGATGCGCGAGCGGGTCCTGCACCGGTCGGAGATGTAGTATCAACGTTGCCGCAGAGGGACATCGCGACGCGCTCAGGCAAGGGCGACGTCGTTTCGTGTGTCGTGTGCGAGCGGCGCGATACAGACGTGGAGGGTTGACGGTTTGAGAAGTACTGACGACACACGCGTGCTCGTAACCGGGGGGGCCGGGTTCTTGGGCTCCCACCTGTGCGAGCGGCTGCTCGACGACGGATGTGACGTGCTCTGCGTCGACAACTTCTATACGGGCACGAAGGCGAACGTCGCGCATCTGCTCACCAACCCGAGGTTCGAGCTCATGCGACACGACGTCACGTTCCCGCTGTACGTCGAGGTCGACCAGATTTACAACCTCGCCTGTCCGGCCTCGCCCGTTCACTACCAGTTCGATCCGGTCCAGACCACGAAGACGAGCGTCCACGGTGCGATCAACATGCTGGGACTCGCGAAGCGGGTGAAGGCCAAGATCCTGCAGGCCTCCACCAGCGAGGTATACGGGGACCCGGAGGTTCATCCGCAGCCCGAGTCCTACTGGGGCCACGTCAACCCGATCGGGGTTCGCAGCTGCTATGACGAGGGCAAGCGCTGCGCGGAGACCCTGTTCTTCGACTATCGGCGCCAGCACGAGATGCCCATCAAGGTGGTTAGGATCTTCAACACCTACGGTCCGCGGATGCATCCTGACGACGGGCGCGTCGTCAGCAACTTCATAATGCAGGCCCTGCGGGGCGACGACATCACCATCTTCGGCGACGGCTCTCAAAGCCGGAGCTTCTGCTACGTCGACGACCTCATCGAGGGCCTGGTCCGGATGATGGCCACGCCCGACGAGGTCACCGGTCCGCTCAATCTAGGCTCCACGTTCGAGTTCACCATCGAGGAGCTCGCCGAGTCGGTGATCGCCCTGACCGGGACCGGTTCCAAGCTGGTCTTCGCAGATCTGCCGTCCGACGATCCCACCCAGCGGCGTCCCGACCTGACACGGACTCGCAGCGCGCTCGGCTCCTGGGAGGCGACGACCACACTCGAGGACGGACTCTCCCGGACCATCGAGTACTTCAAGCAGACCTACAAGTTGTAGCGCGCGCCCGCGCGCCTAGGAGTCGTGGCTCGCCACGGAAGGGGTCTTGTGGACTACGCAACCATCAATCGCAAGCAGCGGGAGGCCGAGACCGACTCCTTCACCGCGCGCAGGTATGCGCAGTTCGCGTCTCATCTAGAGGATGGGCCTCTTCGCGTACTGGATGTCGGCAGTTCCACCGGGCGCGGTGGAGAGGAGTTGCGCCGCCATCTCCCCGAGGTGGAGCTTTGGGCGCTCGATTGCGTCAGCGAACGGCTCGATCGGATCGACCGCGCCGTGTATCGCTCCGTGCTGTGCGCTGAGGCGATGTCGATTCCGGTCGCTGATGGTTTCGTGGATGCGATCATCGCAGGCGAGTTCATCGAGCATCTGACGCCCGAGGACGCGGCTGCTAGCCTCCGCGAGTTCTACCGAGTTCTCCGCTCCGGCGGGTCAGTGCTGCTCACGACCCCGAACCCGCGCTATGTGCGTCTTCTCGTCTCCGGACGGACCGTTACAGGGGGCGCGCATCTCAGCGAGTGGACTCCGGGCTCGCTCATCGGGCTCTTGCAGGCGAGCGGCTTCCGCAAGGAGTTTGTTGAAGGGACGGGGCGAGTATCCTCGATCCTCGGTCGCCACTTGCCTGACCGTGTGTATGGGAGCTACATGATCGGGGCGGTTCGGTCATGAGTTTCCGCGAGCCTCGCGATCGGGGACCTGAGCCGACGAGGCCGCATCCTTTGCGAGTCTTGGTCGAATCCTATGCGTGCGGGCCCGGAATGGGTTCGGAGCCCGGGGCCGGCTGGAACTTGCCTCTGCACCTGGCTACCGCAGGATGTGACGTGACCATCCTCGCGACTCCCCGTTACCGGGACGCCGTCGATGCTGAGTTCGACACCTGCCGGCAGCCGGGCCTACGGGTCGTGTATGTGCCCGAACGGGAATGGCCCATGCGAATGGGATGGCATCTCGGCAGCAATCTCCGGTACCTCCTGTGGCTTTGGGAGGCTTCCACGCTCGCGGAGGCGCTCCACCAGAGCTCCCCTTTCGACGTCGCCCACCACGTCTCATACGGCTCCATCAATCACGGTTCGTTCCTGTGGCGGCTGGGCATCCCGTTGGTTCTCGGTCCGGCAGGCGGAGGACAGGTGGCGCCCCCGGCGTTCAGGCGATACTTCGTCCATGATTGGTGGAGCGAGCGGGTTCGTACCTTCGCTGTTCGTCGGTTGCTCGTGGTGAATCCCTTCGCTCGGCAAACCTGCCAACGCGCTGCGCTGCTGCTCGTGAGCAATGCGGAGACGCGGGAGTTCGCCCGGAGGCTCGGAGCGCGCAACATCGTTGTCCACTCGCCCGATCAAGGGATCCCCGCTGACTTCGTGCCGCCGACGCGTCCGACCAGAAGTGGTCACCAGGGACTTCGGCTACTCTGGGTAGGGAGGGTGCTCGAGCGCAAGGCCCTTCCGCTCGCTCTCGATGCGCTCGCGGCGATTCCTGGCCGGGCGGTCCATCTCGACATCGTCGGGTCGGGAACGTACGCGCATCAGGTACCGCAGTGGATCGAAGAACGCGGGCTGTCGACTGCTGTGACCTACCACGGGGGGCTTGAGTGGAGTGAGTTGAAGGCGTTCTACCGCGATTCGGATGCGCTGATCTTCACCAGCCTGCGTGATTCGTGCGGTATCCAGTTGCTCGAGGCCATGGCGTGGGGGTTACCGGTGATCGCGCTCGACCATCAAGGGACGACCTACGCGGTCCCCGAGGGCGCCGGGCTGCTGGTTCCCGTGACGACCCCCGGGGAGACGTGTGCCGCGTTGGCTGGCGCGATTCAGCAGCTGGCAGAGCATCCAGAACTGAGGGATTCCATGGGTGAGGCCGGACTCGAGCATGCGAAGGGGTTCACGTGGGATGCGATAGCGGACCGGTTCATCGACAGCTACAAGACGCTGATCACCGACAGCAGCGCATCGCACGTCTGAACCATCGGATTCATCATGCTCGACCAAGACGCCTGCCAGCCAGTTGTGGGTCCGCGACATCGTTCCAGCGAAAGCGGCACTCGCGGAGGAGATAATGAACATCACCGTGATCGGGACCGGATACGTCGGTCTCATCCAAGGGCTGTGCCTCGCCGACGTCGGGCACAACGTCACGTGCGTCGACATCGACGAGATGAAGATCGAGCGTCTGCGGCAGGGCGTGAGCCCCATCTACGAGCCGGGCATCGACGAACTCATCAGGAAGACGACCGCGTCTGGTCGTCTGCGTTTTGCCGACACCGCCGACGGACTCAGGTCGCTTCTCGGCGACGTCGTGTTCGTGGCGGTCGGGACCCCGATGGCCGCCACGGGCGCCGCCGACCTCAGCTACGTGCGCACGGTCATCGAGCAGATCGCCGAGAGCGCCGACCATGATCTCATCGTCGTGATGAAGTCCACCGTTCCGCCCGGGACGGGGCGCTCTCTCGTGCGCCGCCTCCTCTCCTCGGCCTCGGTCAAGATCGGCTACGTCTCGAACCCGGAGTTCCTCCGCGAGGGACGCGCTATCGAGGACTGGTACAAGGCCGATCGCATCGTGCTCGGCAGCGACGACGCTGACGCCTTGCGCACGGTGGCGGGTCTGTACAAGAGCATCGAGGCGCCGCTGGTTGCGACAGACGTCGCAAGCGCGGAGACGATCAAGTATGCGTCGAACGCGTTTCTGGCCACCAAGATCAGCTTCATCAATGAGATGGCGAACGTCTCAGACTGCGTCGGAGCGAACATCGACGACGTCTCGCGGGGGGTTGGTCTGGACAGCCGCATCGGTCCGCAGTTCCTCCGTGCCGGCATCGGCTACGGCGGATCGTGCTTCCCCAAGGACGTTCGTGCCCTCGACTTCATATCGGCCATTCACGGCTACCACTTCGAACTGCTCAAGGCGGTCATCGAGGTCAACAGCCGGCAGCGCCTGCTCCCGCTCATAGCGCTCTCGCGAGAGTTCGGGACACTCGCAGATCGCACGGTTGCGGTGCTGGGTCTGAGCTTCAAGCCCGAGACGGACGACGTCCGCGACTCCCCGGCGCTGGACATCATCCCGATCCTCCTCGAAGAGGGCGCGGAAGTCCGCGTGTACGACCCGCTCGCCGTGCGGGCCCCGCTCGGGCGGGCCGTCCGTACTGAAGATGTGTGGACGGCGCTTGACGGTGCCGGCGCCGCGGTGGTGGTGACTGAGTGGTCGGAGCTCATCGGTCTCGACTGGGCTCGCGTCGCAGGCATGATGAGCGAGCCGAAGGTCATCTACGACGGACGCAACGCGCTCGATGCGGACGCTGTCCGTGCCGCCGGTCTCAAGTACATGGCGGTTGGGCGCGACGGCGTGCACCGCGATAGGCTCTAGCCGCAGCGCTTGCTCTGGGCGGCGCACGTCGGGAGCCAGATCGGAAGGGTAGGGCATGCACCTCTCAGAACGTCTTGACGATGGCACCGCTGTACTAGGGGTCGTTGGCCTCGGCTACGTGGGGCTGCCTCTCGTCATCGAGATAGCGAAGGCCGGTCACCGGGTAGTCGGAATCGACATTTCCGCCGAGAAGGTGGCACAGGTAGTTGCAGGAACGTCCTACATCCCCGACGTTCCCACCGACGAGCTTGCCGACCTGGTCGCCCGCGGCTTGATCGTCGCGACGACCGACTTCTCGCGCGCCGCCGACGTGGACGCGGTTGTCATCTGCGTGCCGACGCCGCTCAACAAGAACAAGGAGCCGGACACGACCTTCATGGAGTCCGCCGCTCGTTCGGTCGTCCCGCACCTGCGCAAGGGCGTGCTCGTCACGCTCGAGTCGACGACGATTCCGGTACCACCGAAGAGGTCATCCAGCCGATTCTGGAGTCGACGGGTCTGAAGGTCGGCATCGACCTGCACCTCGCGTTCTCGCCTGAGCGCGTCGACCCGGGCAACCCCGTGTACCAGACGCGCAACACGCCCAAGGTCGTCGGCGGCGTCACACCCGCCTGCACGGAGATGGCCGTGAAGATGTACGGACGGTTCATCGACACGGTGGTCCCGGTGTCCTCCACACGCGCCGCCGAGATGACGAAGCTGCTCGAGAACATCTTCCGGTGCGTCAACATCGCGCTCATGAACGAGTTGCTGCAGGTGTCCGACCGGATGGGAGTCAACATCTGGGAGGTCGTCGACGCGGCCAAGACGAAGCCCTTCGGCTTCATGCCGTTCTACCCGGGGCCCGGCCTCGGCGGTCACTGCATCCCGATCGATCCTTTCTACCTCTCGTGGAAGGCCAAGGAGTTCGACTTCCACACCGAGTTCATCGAGTTGGCTGGCAAGGTCAACGAGAACATGCCGTACTACGTCGTCACACGCCTCATGGAGGCGCTGAACACACAGCGCAAGTCGCTTGCGGGCGCGAAGATCCTGCTGCTCGGCGTTGCCCACAAGCGGGACATCGACGACATGCGCGAGTCCCCGGCAATCAAGATCGCCGAGCTCGTCGCGTCCAAGCAGGGTGACGTCGCCTATCACGACACGTGGGTTTCTGAGTTCATTGTCGGCGGGCGCTCCGTGCCGCACATCGAGCTTACCGAAGAAGCCCTGTCCGAGATCGACGCCGTCGTGCTCGTGACCGATCACAGCAACGTCGACTACCACGCGGTGGTCCGCCATGCGCCGCTCGTGCTCGACACGCGCAACGCCCTGAAGGCCTTCGACGGTGGCACGGTCGTGCGGCTGTAGGGACGGTGCGCACCGGGTCGACTTGCGGCTGGGCGACCCGAGCAGTACGAGGGCGGTCTTGCGTTGGCAGCCCGACGTGCGCTTCGCGGACTTGGCCGCATTGATTGGGGACGCGGCCTCGACGTGGGCACGCGCCGGAGGGCATCGCTGCCGGGGCTCTTACCAGCAGTTGCCTCCGCGCGCTGGCCACCCGCGCGTACTACAATGCGTCACACAACCCAGTGCGGGGGCTGCGGGTCGGACCGGCGCACGAGACTATCCACGGGGGATGCACGTCAATGGGCGATTCTCTGCGATTCCCGACGCGAACGCGTCGTCGTTGGTCAATTCGGCTCGCCCTGATCTTCTCCGACATCCTGATGCTCGGGATCGCCACCACAGCGGCCACTGTCATCAGATGGGGGCAGCTCCGCCATGTCCAGGTCCTGCATGAGTTGGGCCCGACGTTCACCTTCATCGACCTCTCGCTGCTGATTGCTGTCATCGCGATCACCGCACTGTGGGTCGAGAGCCTCTACGATCTTGACCGGGTGTTCTGGGGTACCCGGGAGTACAAGCGCGTGGCGCGCGCTCTCTCCCTCGCCGTCGTCGTGTTCATCGTCGCCACCTTCGCGCTCAAGCTGCCCGGCCTCTCACGTGCGTGGACGCTGATGGCGTGGAGCCTCGGCATCCTGTTCGTGTGTATCGGCCGCGCGACAGTCCGCATTGCGGTTGTCTCCGCCCGTCGTCGCGGGCGCCTGCTGACGCCCACACTGGTAGCCGGATTCAACCAAGAGGCCGTCGATATCGTCCGCGCGCTGCGCGCCAATCGGTCTTCCGGACTGGTGCCGGTCGGCTGCCTCGCGTCCGAGCATGCCGACTACCCGCTGCACGACTACTGCAGCGACCTCGGTCTTCCCTGCCTAGGCGAAGCCGACAACGTAGGNGACATACTCGAGCGCAACCAGATCGACACCGTGCTCATCTCCTCCACCGCCTACGACCACGACGTGCTTGCTCGACTCATCGACTCCCTGCGCGATCGCAACGTCGACATCCAGATGTCGTCAGGCCTTCTCGATGTGATCACAAGCCGCGTGCAGATCCGCGAAGTCTCGGGCATCCCGCTCATCTCGCTCAGGGGTGTGGCGTTTTCTCCAGGCAGACGCTTCGTGAAGCGCGTGTTTGACCTCCTCGTCGGCGGGTTCATCGTTCTCATCGGACTCCCGGTGTGGCTGCTGATCGCGCTGGCCATCAAGCTCGACAGCCGCGGCNCCGTGTTCTATCGGCAGATGCGTGTCGGACGGGAGGGCCGCGTCTTCGGCATGTACAAGTTCCGCTCGATGTGCGACGGGGCAGACGCAAGGCTCGCGGACCTGGCCGAGCAGAACGAGGCCACGGGCCCGCTGTTCAAGATGCGCAACGACCCGCGCGTCACTCGAGTCGGAGGCTTCCTGCGCAAGTTCTCGCTCGATGAGTTCCCGCAGCTCCTGAACGTGCTCCAGGGAGAAATGAGCTTGGTCGGGCCTCGACCATTGCCGACGCAGCAGACGGTGGATATGACCGAAATGCAGTCTCGCCGACACGAGGTGCTGCCGGGGATGACGGGCCTGTGGCAGGTCTCCGGGCGAAGCACACTCACGTTCGACGAGATGGTCCGACTCGATCTCCTCTACATCGAGAACTGGTCGGTGGGCTTCGACATCGCGCTCCTGGCTCGCACCGTGCCGGCGGTCCTGCTGCCGGAGGGCGCGTACTAGCTGATGCGCATCCTCGTCACCGGCGGCGCCGGCTACATCGGATCGGTCACCGTCCGCGCGCTGCTCGACGCGGGCCACGAGGTCACCGTCCTCGACACGCTCGAGAAGGG
>JGI24141J26756_1000091_pt1 | contig 29203 bp, 27 predicted proteins | sample BarGraIncu00421A_FD_26756 | JGI IMG/M metagenome (IMG submission 26756) | reverse complement strand
AAGCTGACTACTAAAACGATGTGGTACGGGAAAAAAAGGCCTGCAAAAAACGAGAAACCGATCCACACGATAAGCGTTGAGTTAAGCAGTAGCAAGATATTTCGCGTCTTTTTTCTGCCCAGGTGTATCGGTATAGTCCGAGCCCCTGCTTTTTGATCTCCTTCTATATCACGAACGTCGAGGAGGATGGAGTTAATCAAAATCTTCAAAAAAATGAAATAAGCGACGAGTACGATGACGAGCAGATTGCCGACGTGGATGACGAGCGGCAATAGAATCGCTCCTGTAGTAATCGCGCCAGCGATCATGAGGTTCTTCATAAAAAGAACGTTTTTCGTTCTCATTTTACGGACTCCGACGCTGTAAAAGGCACCGGCGTAAAAAGGAAGGAGAATTATGATGATCGCGTACGGATGGCTGAAGAAAGCTAAAACTATCGCGATATTAATGGACTCGATACTTACAAACAGAAGAATATTGCCGTACTTTTTTGACAATCGACTCCTGTCGGGCAGATTTATTGCATCCTCTTTAGCGTCTGTTACTTTGTTAAGACTGTACACCGACACGCCTAGAAAAAACGTAGCAGCGAGGAGTAGATAACTGCTCGGTGTTCCTTGAAGCAGAAAAGAGACGTAAAGCACCGCAACTAGCGCTAATGCCGTAAATACTGAACTGACCGTGATGAATGAGGAAATGAGTTCGAACCGCGAGCGTGGTTGCGGCAAACGAAAAAGGAAAGCGAAGTCCTTTTCCGCCGCTCTGTTCAATATTTTATCCCCCTGCTATTGCGTGCAGCTATTGATAAGTTAAGACAAATCTGGTAAGTTATATCAACGATGGANCACCATATAAAGTTTGCTATGTCATTTTTAGATATTACAGATATACCTAAATTGACTAGATATATAATTATTGACTTATTCAGACAATAATTTTAATAAGAATAAACAAATCGCCTAGTAATGGGTAAGCGCATCATCGCTTTAAAAAAAGAGTTGCTAAACTTTCACAATGTTAGAGAACAAAGAGTTCCGCTTGTTCAACATAATACTTGAATAGCTCTCTCCCCCAGCTAAGCGAGTCTTCGGTGTAACTTATAAGCTCATTTGACCAGTCGTACGTATTGTCTGGCCTGAAGAAGCCAAGCTCTAAAAAGTAGTCAGTGACCGTGAATGCAACGGATGGCTCAGTTTTAATTATATAGATCGTCAGATTTCCTTGAAGCGCTTCTTTGAGTTCAGTGGGATCCGCAGCCTTGAGCACCGCTTTTAAAACTTCAGGGGTGAAAACAAGTTCAATTTTAACGCCTTTCTCCACCAACTTAATGAAATTAATCGTGAGATCTTCGATGAAAATAGGAGATACGCCGCGTACCTCTTTAGCGTTTTCGAGTAGCATAAAGAAGGTTGAGACGATCTTAAAAAGATCAGTCGGGGTACTGGATATAATTGTTGAATCCTCAAGGCATCCGACCTTGTCGAGCAGGCCGATTGGAAGACCGCTTAGATCGTGTTCGAGCCAAAACTGCCTGTTTTTCGATAGCGTGTTGATTGTAGCGTTAGTCTCTTCCAACTTGCGCATTACGATCTCGCCAATGTTTGTGAGCAAGTAGTTGCGTTTCTCGTCTTGGTAAGTCAAATGCTCTTTTGCCAGCTCTCTTAACGCGTGCACCGCCGCAGGTGAGCTCGCACCTACTTGTTCGCTCAGTTGAGAGAGAGTCAGACTCTTGCTCCCACGAAGTGTCTCAGCAAGATTTTTTCGCAAATCAGAGCAGGCTAAGAGGTGGAGAATTTTATGAACGGCTTGTTTGTCTTCTTTCGTTTCAGAATCGCTCATCTTTTTTTGTCCTGCTCGCTCGCTGATNTGAGAAGACCAATGCACCAATGGTTTTTGAGCTTGTTGCACTGATGTTTTCGTTTAGTTTACTTGTTGTCATTTTATTTATTTTTAGTGAACGTATTATTTAATTCTTTTAAGTTAAATCGTTTTACTAACGAAAACACGACTTTTAAGATATTTAAGTTTTAATATGGGCTTTATTTTTTTATATAAAGTACAACTGTTCATATTATTTAATCGTTTAGTTTTGATTATGTGATTTGTTTATTTCTAGTGTAATTTAATGTGCAATTCTTGCAGTGAAGCCATTTTACTAACGAAAACACGACTTTTAAGATATTTAAGTTTTAATATNGGCTTTATTTTTTAACATACAATTTATTTTTTATAATAAATTACAATAATTAACAATATTTAGTAACTTTTAAATACTTTAATAACAATTAGAATTCGCACCTCGAGAGAGAGGCTCAGTAAACATGAAAAACGACACAACAAAAAATCCGAGCAACCCTAAGTGCAAGCTTCGTAACTCAGTGAAACGATCAGTCTCTCTCTCTTGGAGTGCGTTTAAGGACAGATCCTGCAGTGAAGATTGGTGTTATAGGATCGAGGAACTTTAAATGGCGGCAGCAAACCCTTCAAGAGTTATCGGGGTTACTTATCAAGACCCTAAGGGCAAAGATGCCGTTCTGCTTAATGCGCCCGATATCAAAGTCAAGCTTTTAGCTAACGCAGAACTCACCGGCTTCTTATTCAAAGATAAGAATAACGGGGTAGAGACCTGTTTAAGCGGATTAAACGTCACTGGAGTCATCTACGAAGATGAGGACTCCTGCGTTGAGAGTATTTTGACCGCCCGCAAGGTGCTGGGCATCATCTATCAGGAGAGTACGTCTGCCGACCGCACCATCTTAAACCGGTCTAAACTGCTGGGCGTTACGTACCAAGAAGCAGGTAGCGCTGAAGTGAAACTGCTTGGCGGAACACAGCTGAACGCAAGGATCCTCAACGGCTCGAGAATTACAGGCGTCGTCTATCAAGAAGAGGGTGGGATAACCGCATCCTCCTTGCGCGAATCGGTATTGACAGGNGTGATCTACAAAGAGCAAAACGCCATTGAGGAAGACGTCCTGACTAGTCTGAAGATCATTGGCATTATTTACCGAGATGTCGCACCCTCCTTTCGGGCAACGCGTCGCGCACGGAAGGTTGAAGCGCCTACAGGAAATGGTTTTCTCAGGGTCGAGCGCTTATTGNTATACCTCTTACCAATCATTGGCGTTCTTGGTCTCGTAGTGCCNTATGTATTGGAGCAGTTTAAGACCACTATTCTGATCTCATTTCTCGCTGTGCCGTTAATTGTCGTGCCTGTGGCATACTTACTCTATCAGTATTACAGCAAAGGCNGGTCGACCGCCAGCAGTTCGTAAAGGTGTTATCATGAAAAGCTTAACTGGAGCGAAAATTACGGGCATCATCTACTTGGACGAATTGACTGACGAAAAGAAGCTGTCCAGCGGGATGAACATTAAAGTCAAACTCTTGACCAACTCGAAAGTAGTCGGCGTCCTGTTTCGTAAAGAAAGTGCCGATGAGAGTATTCTGAGTGACTTACTGCTCGACGGGCTTACTTATCGGACGACGAGCGAGGATGATGACCGAATCCTCGAGGCATCAAAAATCACGGCCATATTGTACGGAGAGCCCGCCGCTCTCGACAAACAAGTGCCTTGTGACCTGCGGATTAAGGGCTTGATTTACCAAGAAGAGGGATCTGACAAAGCAAAGCTCCTCGCAGACTTCAGTCACACCGTGCACATCGTATCGTGGCCACAGGTGACCGGAGTTCTTTGTCGATATCATAACTCTCTAGATAAGAAAATCTTTGAAAGCGCAAGCATTAGCGGCTTTTTGTATCAAGACGAGGGCCGTGAAGACATAAATCTCGTAAGCGGGGTGANCATATGCGGCGTTCTGTGCGAACAGGCGTGATAGCCATGATTCTTCGACGAAATTGCATCAACCGCGTGGAAGCGAGACGAGACGCGCTCAATCACGCACGCGTGACATACACACGAAACAACCCAAAAAGAGGAGGAAACAAATGAAAATTGCCGTTTTTGTCAATACTCCAGCCGAAGTGCATTTCTACAAAAACATCATAGCNGGTCTTGAGCGTGATGGCAATCAAGTCTTCGTGCTCGCGCGTGACTGTGGGGGGACCACAGATCTGCTAAATGAACTGAACGTTCCTTTTTTCCAGTTCTCTAGTCCGCTCGANCCCGAATCTGGGAAAATCNCGTCGATTCCGCACGATGTCGTGAACGCCTTTCANTATCTAAAAGAGAAAAANGTTGACTTGACCACGGGCTGCGGCACCTATTGCACCTTTACTGCCCGCTTGCTCAAGGTTCCTGACATNACCTTCAATGATTGTGAGGGCACGACCAATGCCGAACTTTACGCGCTGTTGAAACTCACATATGATTTCACCGACGTGTTTGTGACGCCGTCATCATTCAGACAGGAGTTGGGTTCAAAGCACCTTAAACTGGAGAGTTATAAAGAGCTCGCGTACCTGCATCCCAAGTACTACACTCCCGACCCATCCATTTTTGATCTGCTGGATATTCCCATAAGTCAAGACTACAGCCTGCTGAGGTTCAACGCTCCAGATTGCGTAAACGTCCTCGGAGGTATGGGGCTGAGTGACACCGACAAAATCGCCCTCGTCAAAGAGCTCAGCAACTACGGAGAGGTCTTTGTTTCATCAGAAAGCGATGTTCCAGAGCCAATTCAAGAGTACGTGCTCGACGTGCCGAAGAGCCGAATCCACGACGTCTTAAGCTTTGCGTCGTTGTTTATCACCGAAACGCAGACAATGGCAACAGAAGCCGCGCTTCTGGGCACTCCGACAATTCGGAGTAGTCCCGTAATGGGCGACTGTGACCCTATCTCCATCGAGCTTGAACGCGAATTTCAGCTGCTCTTTAACTTAAAAACCGCATCCGAAATCGCAGCAAAGGCGGTCCAGCTCATTAAAAATCCTCAGACCACGGACGACTGGCAAAAGAAACGCGACAGATTGTTAGATAGAAAGCTCGATATGACTGCGCTGATGGTTTCGCTTATCGAAGAGTATCCCGAAAGCGTTGCTTATTTGAATGCCGACCGTGTTTCGCGGGGCATCCCTATCTTTTTATGAGGTGTTCAAATGTCAAAAGCGGTTTTTGATGGATCGAACAGTCTGACGCTGCCGAATAGAGTATGCGACGAACAAATCGGTAGATCAAAGGAGAAATTGCCCGTGTCACGGATGATTTCACGAAGTCAGCAAACACGCGAGACGATAGAGACAATAGCGGTCATTATTCCAACGTTAAATGAGGGACACTCAATCGGCAAGGTCATCGAGGGTGTGCCTATTGCCGACCTCTCGAAGAATGGACTCGAAACTGCAGTGTACGTAATCGACGGGCAATCTAACGACGGCACGAGGGAGATCGCTATCGAAAAGGGTGCACAAGTAATACTCGAAGATCGACAGGGAAAGGGATTCGCTGTTCAAACGGCATTCAAGTCCATCGCTGCCGACTACGAGATCATGGTTGACGGGGACAATACGTACCCGATTGAAATGCTGACAGAGATGGTACGCCTGCTCAAGAAGAACGACGTCGTCATCGGATCACGACTCAAAGGGGTAATAGAACCGGGAGCTATGACTAAACTTAACGTCGTGGGTAACGTTTTCCTCTCGTTCCTTGCGAGCGTGCTGTTTGGTCTGCGTGTCAGCGATGTGTGCACGGGTTTCTGGGGCTACCGAAGCGACGCTATTCGGCGTTTAACGCTTACGGCGTCCGGCTTTGAAATTGAAGCCGATATGTTCGTTGAATGCGTGAGGAAGGGCTTGCGGGTTGCTGAAATTCCAATCATCTACCGCGCTCGTAAGGATCAACCAAAGCTGTCTTCGCTGAGGGACGGCATCAAAATCGGTCTGTTTTTATGCAAGCGACGTTTGCAGCCGGAGGCTAAGCTATGACGTTTGTGCGCTGCACTACCTGTAATAAACCTGTTATCACGCACCGCTATACTCAATATGTGCTATGTCCGTGGTGCGTTACCCCCGTGGAATTGCCCAAAGTAGAGGACATAAAGAACTATGAGCTATTTCAATGGAATCATTCAGAAATGAAGGGCTGTTAAAATGACAGGCGTTAGTTTCCATCACTCTTTGGCGGTACTCGGTACGTTGGTCGTTTTTGTAGCGGGAATGGTTCTCATTCCTTGTGGAATCTGGTATGCTTTAATTGCGGTATTCTTAGCTGCGTTATGCTTGACGTACGTAAAGAAGATTGAGGAGGAGTTCCATAGTTTTATGTGAAATGTCTGTAGAAGACAAAAAACTACTACGACAGCACGTAACCGCCTTCGGCCCATGCTCAAGATGTTGAGAAAGATGGCTACGTTAGGTAGGTCCCAACTCGTTCTTAGCATTGCAGGTAGTATTACATTCTATCGTCCTTGCAGAGCTTGCAACAGTTGCTACGCATCAACGGCCGACAACATGTTTTTTTGAAATATGAAGGGGTTCACGAGATTGCCAGGCGAACCAGAACAGAGTCAATCAGACGGCACCTCAACCTCACACAAGGTTGCTCGTGCAAGCGGGCAAGCAGATCTTTTCGAAGGCGCTTATGGAACCGGAGCTACGTATAGCGCCTCCGAAAGAAGCCTTGTGCAGAGACGCGCAAAGGGGGGGGTAACGCCCACGACCATCACAGCCACCGTCACCCCCCCAGAGTTCGTTGGGCGTGCCTTCACGATCGCCGGACAACTTGCGAGCGGCGGTGGCGCACACCTGGTTGGAGTGCCCGTCGTTCTCTACAAAACGGATGATCCGACGAACAAGGTGCGCGTGGCAACCACCGTCACCGACGCCTCTGGGCACTATCAGTTCACGCTCAGGCTGTTCAGGTACGGCGTCGCGACCACACATGCGTACACCGTGTGCGCCGAGGGTCGTAGCAAATATAGCCGCGCGCAGAGCCCCGAAGTATTGGTGACACGTCATTTTTTGCGTCTCCGTGACGTCAGACGAACCGCGCTAGCTCCTGCTACTAGGACGCGGACTGGTTTCAACTTGGCTTGGTACGAGCTCTTCTCCATATCTCTCATCCTCGCCGGCGAAGGCTTGCTCTTTGCAGGCCACCATCTACTCGGCGTCGGCGTGCAAGCGCTCAACATCGTCGTGGTTGCTATTATCGTGGTGACATTGCAGGTGGAACGGTTGCAGCTCCTCCAAGCGCTCGCTCTCATATCGGTGTTTCGTGTTGTCAACCTCTCATTTGCGCTGGTTCCGATCGTGACGATCTACTGGCTCGCCGCCATTTACGGCGTGATGTACTTGCCTATCATCTTACTTATCGTTCAGGAGAAGCTAAACCGGCATGACTTGGGCATCGACAACGTGCGCCGCTCCGTGGAGTTACTTCCGTTTGGCGCTGTTATCGGCGCGGCCTTTGGGTTTATTGAATACTACATTCTTACTAATAATGCGCTTATCCCGAACGCTTCAGTGTTACAGTTTATTCAGTTGAGCATCGTCATGATCTTCTTTGTAGCGCTCGGCGAGGAGTTGCTTTTTCGTGTCCTTTTACAGTCGCCGCTTATAGAGCGAACAGGTGCGATTGCAGGCATCCTCATCACGAGCGTGATTTTCGGCGCTATGCACTCCGGCTACGCCAACGGCTACGAACTCCTCTTTGCCATCGGAGCCGGCATCATCTTTGGCGTCGCCTTCTACAAAACGAAAAATCTAGCATTTGTCGTGACGATCCATGCCGCTAACAATATAATCCTCTTTGGCATGCCCATCTTCTTTACGCATTGACCATAATTCCTAAGAGCCAAGATAAATGCATGTTTTTTTATATCTCAAACTTATACTGTTCACCGAGTGCTTGTGACGTTTCAGGCGCGCCATTAGACGCAAAAGGACGTCATTTTGTCAGTTTGAGATACTGCTTATGGGATCGACGATAATTGTTGGGGGCTTCTTTGGAGACGAAGGAAAGGGTAAGATAGTAGCGCACGTGGCGTTTGCTGATAAACCCGCAATCATTGCTCGCGGTGGCGTCGGTCCTAATGCGGGCCACACTATCGACATTCGTGGACGGAAGTTCGGCGTACGCATGATACCCTCAGGCTTCGTGTACGCAAACGCGCGCCTGCTCATTGGCGCCGGCGTACTTATAGATCCGCACGTGCTCCTCAGTGAAGTCGAGTTGCTTGAAGAAGCGAAGCGCGTCGGCGTTGATTACCGTTGCGCGATCATCGAAAAAAAACACATTGCCCTCGATAGAGATGACCCACACCTTTCGCGAACGATCGGGTCTACCGGGACTGGATGCGGACCGGCTGCGGCCGATCGAGCGAGAAGAACGACAATCCAAGCTAAAGAGGTACTAGAGCTCGCGCCGTTTTTGACCGACACAGCGGCTGAAATAAACCAAGCTCTTAAGGCCGAGGAAAATGTGATTTTAGAGGGCTCACAAGGGTTCGGCATCTCGCTCTACTACGGGACCTTCCCATTTGTGACGTCAAAAGATACGACGGCCTCTCAGATTGCAGCTGACGTTGGAGTCGGTCCGACGCGTATCGACGAAACGATCGTGGTCTTCAAGACATTTCCCACTCGCGTCGGTGAGGGGCCCTTTGAGACTCAAATGAGTGAAGGAGAAGCAAAAAAACTGGAAATTGAGGAATTTGGCACCGTTACCGGACGGCCACGGCGTATTGGCTGGTGGGACCCTAAAATGGCTGCATATTCTGCCATGATAAACGGAGCGACGCAGGTTGCGATAACAGGGCTCGACAAGCTNGATCCAAATGTCAGAGGGGTCGACCAGTTTGACGATTTGTCGACAAAGGTGCGNACGTTCCTACGNGAAGCCGAGGAGGAAGTNGGGGTTCCATTTACGCTGCTTTCAACNGGACCAGAGTTAGCTGAGATAATCGACTTGAGAGAGGAGAAACTTAACCGTGCGTGATAAGTTAAGGTCGGCAGGACGGCTAAAATGAAACGAGAGCTGCTGAGAATATTGTGCTGTCCTGTATGCAAAGGCCCTTTGTTGCTGGAGGTAGAGGGCGAAGAGGCAGGCGAGATAATCAAAGGCACTTTTTACTGCAAGGTCTGTAGCGAATACTATCCGATAGATGACGGGATCCCCAATTTACTGCCGCCTGAATTCAGGTGAACTTATGCAAAGCGTTTATCTCAACAGGAAGGGATTGCAATCAATAGAAATAGAAGAACCCTTAATTCGACTCCCGCTTAAGCCCGGCGGAAAAGCGACGCTCGATATCGACGTGATTAATTTTGAGACCCCCACCCATATTTATCTCTCATCGCGGGGTGCGGTAAAAGATAAAGTCACCTTCAATCGCAATAACCCATATGTCGATGGTGAGGAACTACTCACAGCGACAATTTCAAATCCTCTAGGTCAACAGGAGCTATATGAAGGAGAGATCAGTATATCAACAGGATATGGTTCGCGGGAGGAGAGCTTCATTCTGCAAATCGGACATCTAGAGGACGAACAGCCGCTTGATGCTATTGAGGTCGATGACGACCTCTCGCGGCTAGATTATCGCAACAAAGCACGTTCTCCGCAGGTTCGGCGGCCTGAAATGCACCTGCAGTGGCCCAATCTTGATCTGGACGTAAAGAGAATCAGGAGGATGAGGAATCTTCCTTACATCCTCTTGGGAATTGGCGTAATCTTTGCGCTGCTGCTTCTACTTAGTGGCAGCATCAGCTATGGCGTGGCAATCCTTGGCTTCATAGTCATTGTGGTCTTAGCGTACTACACGTGGAGGCTGTTAGATTGACAAGTTCTGGTTAGAAGTGACCGAATCGTCGTTCGACACATTGCTTTTGGAGCGTCGATCTCGCCGACTTTTGGCGACAAAAGCCGTCCTCAGTCACGTCGTGCGCTATTCTGTAGTATAAATAGCTTTTCAGCAGCATATTAGAACGATAATATCATCTTTGGGATTGTGGAGAGCTAAAAGATGCGATATATTGTTGTTACTGGCGGAGTTATGAGCGGTCTTGGCAAAGGCATCACAGCTGCCTCTGCGGGTCGACTTTTCATTAACCGAGGGTACAACGTTACGGCGATAAAGATTGATCCGTATATAAACATCGATGCAGGGACCATGAATCCCTTTCAACATGGCGAGGTATTTGTGCTTAAGGATGGCGCTGAGGTTGATCTCGACCTTGGAAATTATGAACGGTTCCTCGATATTGAGCTCACTGGCGATCACAACATCACGACAGGCAAGATCTATAAGTCTGTCATCGAAAAAGAGCGACGCGGGGATTACTTAGGTAAAACGGTTCAGATCATCCCTCACATAACCGACGAAATAAAGAACAGNATNAGGGCCGTCGCGGATGAAGCGGAGGCTGATGTATGTGTGGTTGAGGTAGGCGGTACCGTCGGCGATATAGAGAGCATGCCTTTTTTAGAAGCCGTTCGACAAATGCACAGCGAGGAGGACCACTTTGTGTTGCTCCACGTAACGCTAGTCCCGGAGGATATGACCGGTGATCACAAAACGAAGCCGACCCAACACTCGGTTAAGAGCTTAAGAGAGCTTGGTCTTAGTCCCGACGTCATTGTTGGCCGCGCTAAAACACCGCTAGGTAAAGATGCACGAGCTAAGATCTCGTTGTTTTGTGACGTTCCTTTAAACGCCGTAATAAGCTGCTATGACGTGCCCGACATCTATCAAGTGCCTTCGCTCCTTGAGCTTGAAGGTTTAGGGGATTACCTTGTTGAGAAGCTCGAACTCGAAAAGAAGCCTGTGAGCTCATGGGACTTGATGAAGAACCCTCCTATGTCTCGATCGATCGCCATAGTTGGCAAATATATGTTTGAAGATGCCTATTTCAGNATAAAAGAGGCAATCAAGCACGCAGCAAGTGCTTTAGGAGGGGGCATTGACGTTAAGCTCGTCGACGCAGAAGACCCGCACGCTCTCGAGGTTCTCACGGCGGTACATGGAATTTTAGTCGCACATGGGTTTGGTCCTCGAGGAAGCGAAGGGAAAATAGATGCGATCCGCTTCGCGCGCGAAAATGACATCCCGTTTTTAGGGATCTGCTTTGGCTTCCAACTCGCCATAGTCGAGTTTTGTCGGCACGTTCTAGGGCTAGANGCAACGAGCGCTGAGTTGAATCCTACTGGTGTTCACGTCATTGATTTACTTCCCGAACAGCTTGACGTTGATCATATGGGGGGTACTATGCGACTGGGAAACTACGACGTTATTATCTCGCCTGAGACGCGCGCACATAGTATGTANGATAGTTTAGAGGTGACCGAACGTCATAGGCATCGGTACGAAGTTAATCCGGATTGTATTGAGCTTATCGAAAAAAATGGAATGTTGTTTTCAGGAAAGGCGCGAGATGGAATAAGAATGGAGATTGCAGAGATTCCGACAAAAAGATTCTTCGTTGGAACACAGTTCCATCCCGAGTTTAAGTCTCGACCGGGTAGACCATCGCCCCCATTTCTTGAGTTTGTGCGTTCTGTACTCAACATGAACATCAGCACGTGACGCGAAGCTTAGCTACGCGATCAAAGCAGAAGCAGAGTATCAACATATGGTAAACGCCGAGAAGTTCATTGAGGAAGCGATTGTAGAAATCAAGAAAGAAGTGGGAACTCAGAGAGCAATCATCGCTCTCTCTGGGGGGGTAGATAGCTCTGTTTGTGCCACACTTGCTTATCAGGCGTTGGGGGGCCGTCTTTACCCAGTATACGTCGATACGGGACTAATGAGGAAGGGCGAGACTGAAAACATCAGGAAAGCATTTCGTTACATGCCGTTGACCGTGATCGACGCGAAAGAGCGGTTTATCAATGCGCTTCAAGGAGTTATAGACCCCGAAGAGAAGCGGAAAGCAGTCGGCGAGACGTTTATACGCATATTTGAAGAAGTGGCAAGACTTAAGCAAGTGAGTTACTTAGTGCAAGGCACCATCTATCCAGATATCATAGAATCTGAAGGAGCGATCAAATCGCATCATAACGTGGGTGGTCTTCCTTCTGAGATGGAGTTTAAAGGAGTGGTCGAACCACTCAAGTATTTGTACAAGGATGAAGTTCGCAAACTCGCTCGGGCACTTAAGTTGCCGCCTGAGGTCAGTGAGCGGATGCCATTTCCTGGACCGGGGCTCGCGGTCCGAATTATTGGTGAAGCCACTGAGGAGAAACTTGATGTTGTCCGTGAGGCGAACGCAATAGTCGAGCAAGAGATATTGAAGTACAATCCGTGGCAGACTTTCGCAGCGTTGCTGGAGAAAGGAACCGGCGTCAAAGGTGATGTGCGTGTGCACGGTTGGATAATTGCAGTGCGCGCCGTGCAGTCGCGAGACGGGATGACCGCTGACGTGCTTGAATTATCTTACGATGTGCTTCGGAAGATCGCTTCACGTATAACAAGCGAACTCCCTAGCGTCGCGCGTGTTGTTTATGATATCACGCCGAAACCGCCGGCGACTATCGAGTTTGAGTAGCGTCTAAGCTATACAACTAGAAACCTCTGAGATGTTCGCTACTGTATGCGGACCAGCTAATTCTGGTAGGCGCTGTTTAGGATGTGAGAGAAATGAGCGCGAGTGAAAAAGAAAAGGTAATCGCCAAAGAGTCGCAGCATTATATGCCGGTGTTCACGCGTGAACCACTGGTGATTGAACGCGGTAGAGGGGCGATCGTTTCAGATATCGACGGCAATGACTACATCGATTGCGTCGCTGGGATCGCAGTTAACAACGTAGGTCACTGCCATCCGCGCGTGGTCAATGCCATCAAAGTGCAAGCAGAGAAGCTCATCCACACCTCAAACCTGTACTACACAGAGATTCAAGCGCGTTTGGCTGAACGCATGACAAAACTGACTGGCTTGGAGCGCTGTTACCTGACAAACTCCGGGGCGGAGTCCAATGAATCCGCGATGAAGCTCGCGAGGAGGGTAACCGGTAAGAAGGGTTTCATTTCGACTAAAAACGCATTCCACGGGCGGACTATGGGCTCACTTAGTGTGACGTGGAAAGAGGCGATCCGACAACCGTTCGAGCCGTTGATTGACAGTGTCACCTTCGTTAATTACGGCGACGCAAACGCTATCGCTGGAGCAGTTACGGCCGATACAGCCGCGGTCATTGTCGAACCGATTCAGGGAGAAGGGGGGGTTAATGTACCACCCGATGATTATCTCGTTGCGGTTCGCGAGCTCTGTACAGAGCGTGATATCGTCTTGATCGTCGACGAAGTGCAAACTGGCTTTGCAAGAACGGGGAAGTGGTTTGCCTGCGAGCACGCTAACGTCGTACCAGACATTATGACGCTTGCAAANGCCATGGGCGGCGGCTTTCCAGTCGGCGCGATGATGTCGCGTGAGTCTTGCCAGTTCAGGCCTGGGGATCACGGCGGCACGCAAAGCGGCACGCCCCTTGCATGTGCTGCAGCCCTAGCAACGATCGACGTAATTGAAAGCGAGAATCTCGCCGAGCGATCACGACACAACGGTGAGCTGCTGAAGAAACTCCTTAGTGATCTCGAATCGCCAGACACGATTGACATTAGAGGCAAGGGGCTTATGGTTGGGTACGAATTGTCGCGCCCTGTACGCTCTGTTGTTGACTATGCTCGAGAGAANGGTGTATTGCTAAATAACACCTCAGAAAACGTTTTAAGGTTCGTGCCCCCTCTGGTGATCACAAAAGAGCAAATTGAAACGGTTATAACGGTAATTGAGCGTGCCATCAACTTATATCCCCGGTAGGTCTGCCGATGACGTAGCTAGAGATTACGGCATCAGTCCTGACCAGGTAATCAAACTTGGGTCAAACGAAAACGCCCTAGGNCCTAGCCCACGAGCAGTCGCGGCGATTAAGCGACATTTAAACAAAATAAGCGTTTATCCATCCCATGGATACGTGGANCTTAAGGAAGCTATCGCGCGCTATATAGGGTGTTCGGCCGAGCGCATCATAGTCGGCAACGGTTCTGACGATCTACTCAACACCTTAGTAAGGCCCCTTCTCGTGCCTGGAGATCAGGCGATCATTAGCGTACCTACGTACACGTATTATGAAGTCATCGTCGAAGCTGGACGCGGCACGTGCGTTTANGTTAACCGGGCCGAAGACTTTTCAGTCGACATTGATAATATTGTTGAAGCAATCACAGACAACACAAAGCTGGTTTTTATCTGTGCTCCGAACAATCCGACCGGAAATCCCATTGAAAAAGCAACGCTAAAGCGCCTATTAAATTCGACCGAGGCCCTAGTAGTGCTTGACGAAGCCTANGCGGAGTTTACGACGGAGAGTCATGTTGACTTGGTGAAACACTTTGACAACTTGGCGGTCTGCAGAACGTTTTCAAAAGCGTTCGGATTGGCAGGGCTGCGTCTCGGCTATGCTGTGCTTGATTGCGAGTTAGCACACTACTACGACAAACATATGCTTGCATTTTCCGTTAATCAACTAGCAGTCGAGGGGGGAGTAGCAGCACTGTCAGATAACGCCTTTTTGGAGAGAACGGTGTCTATGGTAACACGCGGCCGACAGTACTTGCGCGAGAAGCTCCCTCTAAAGACGTACCCCACCGAAGCTAACTTTGTGTTCGTTGACACAACGCCGTATACCTCACAAGAAGTGTCAGAATATCTGCTGCGCCGAGGCATAATCGTTCGAAACTGCGACACGTTTCGTGGGTGTTCGAACTCGCACATCAGAATCACTGTCGGCCAGCCATGGCAGAATACAGCGCTTCTCGATGCTATGAATGAATTCGTAAATTCGTTTTGACGCAGTCATTCGCCTATGAAAATTGCACTTACAGGAACCCCAGGCACTGGCAAGACGACCATAAGCAATGTACTCAAAGATGACTTTGGGCTCAAAGTCGTCGACTTGAATGAAGTGATTCGTACTTCCCGATACTACATTGGGTGGGATAACACTCGCGACTGTGGCGTTGTTGATCTTGAAGCCCTGAAAGCGCATCCGTTTGAAGACGGCCTTGTGCTAGAAGGACACATTTCGCATCACCTGCCAGTCGACCGTGTTATTGTTCTTAGGACGAATCCGGCTGTGCTCCGCGAACGTCTGCAGAAAAAGGGTTTTTCCGAGAACAAGATACGTGAAAATGTCGAAGCTGAAATCCTCGACGTTATACTTGTTGAAGCGGTTGGGTTACACGGGAATAACGTTTATGAAGTTGACTCGACAGGAAGAGTGAGTGCAACAGCGCAGCATGTGTGGGAGATTATGCAAGGGCATTCGCTAGAGCGATTCGTCGTTGGCCAATACGATTGGACTGGTTATTTGAATGACTCTTGATTCATATAAGGGACGTGTGCGAGGGATCTTGAATCCGCTCGCGAGGACGCTTTATCGGCTTGGCGTGAGTGCAAATCAGCTCAGCTTGCTGTCCGTCATTTCGGCAATAGTTGCTGGAGCGGCGTTTTGTGTGCACGTACTCCCTCTGGCGATAGTGGCAATTGCGTGTAACGCACTCTTTGACGCTCTTGACGGGTGTTTGGCGCGGAGTTCAAATAGCGAGTCGAGGCAAGGCGATTTGATTGACCACGTTTTGGACCGGTACTCTGATATTTTCATTTTCGGTGGTATAACGATAGGTGGATACGTCGCGTGGCAGATTGGACTGATCGCGATTGTCGGGGTTCTTATGACAAGCTACCTTGGAACTCAGGCACAAGCGCTTGGGATCGGTAGGAATTATAGCGGGCTTCTCGGCAGAGCCGACAGACTCGTGCTCGTTTTTTTCGTAGCACTGTTTAGTCTTGTATTCTCAGAGACGATTATCTGGTTTTCATTGCTAGGTTGGATGATGGTATTTGTGGCAATTGCGAGCAATATCACAGCTTTACAGCGATTTTATCTGGCATATCGCGAGATTTAGAAGTAATATANAGCAGCGATTGTTAATTAGGCGTATAATCTTTGCTACTCGTCAGACTCGAAGCGNACGCGAGGAAAACTAAGAGTCTACGCGAACATTGCTTCCAGGTGGTTTGATTCTGCCTTAGGCACGCCCATGACTTTGCGGACGGCATCGTCGAAATCTGCGATCGTCACGGACTGGCGCTCCGCGCGGATGGCAAACATGCCGGCTTCCATTGCAATAGCTTTAATATCGGCGCCGCTAGCACCATCTGTGAGCTTGGCAATCCTCTCAGCGTCGATCTCTTGGGCCAAGTTCATTCCTGACGTGTGGATCTTGACAATTTCAATGCGAGCTTCATAGGTCGGGAGTGGGATATCTATAAGGCGATCAAAGCGTCCAGGCCTAAGCAAAGCAGGATCGAGTATGTCGCTCCTATTAGTAGCCCCGATGATCTTGACTTCGCCCCGGTTTTCAAATCCATCCATTTCGGCGAGGAGCTGCATAAGTGTCCGCTGTACTTCACGGTCTCCCGAAGTCGCGCTATCTAAACGCTTTGCTCCAATGGCGTCGAGTTCATCGATGAAGATGATGCTGGGGGCCTTTTCCCTGGCCATCTCAAATAGCTCGCGAACGAGGCGAGCCCCTTCTCCTATNTACTTCTGAACGAGCTCACTACCCACGATTCGAATGAAAACTGACTCGGTATGCTTTGCAACTGCCTTCGCAAGAAGGGTTTTGCCAGTTCCCGGAGGCCCGTAGAGAAGTACGCCTTTGGGTGGCTCAATGCCTACTTGCTTAAATAGCTCGGGTTTCAACAACGGGAGTTCTACAGTCTCGCGCAGCTCTTGTATCTGAGCGTCAAGGCCGCCGATATCATCATAGCTCACCGTTGGTGTCTCAATGATTTCCATGCCGTACACGGTTGGGTCCTTTGACGGCGGCAAAGCGCCGACAATGGCAAGAGATTGNTGGTTTAGCGCCACTCTCGCGCCGGCGATGAGCTCTTGTTCGATAAATTGTGAAGCATTGACAACGAACTTCGGACCGGTAGAGCTTTTAATAACGACTCGATTGTCGTCAAGGACGTCCAATACAGTACCAACAAGCAAGGGCGGCCCTTTGAGTCGTTCAAGCTCACTTCTCAGTTTCCTTACTTCGCGCTCGTAACGTACCTTCTGATTCTCAGCAGATCTCTTTTCGTTTTCGACTTTGCGATTGGCGTCGCGGAGTTTGAGATTGCGTTCTTCCAGTTGACGAACGCGATCAAGGAGGTACTCAGAAAAGTCGTTTTCTTTCTTGTCACTTTCGTCAAAAGAGTCTTCCACTGTTGTCTCCTCCGCATGATATTTAATATTGCATGCTATATATCCTTTGTTCGGGGAAAGCTATGCACTGCGAATTATGCGGGAAAGAAATCCTTGGGAAGCCTAAACGCGTTGTTGTTGAGGGGGCTGAGCTTGAAACGTGTGCTGCGTGCGGAAGTCTTGGTACGGAAATTCGTCGACCTCAAACGTTCGTGGGGCCCACTAGTAAAGTCGCCGCGCACTCCCGCACTAGGTACAGAGACATATATCGACAAATGGAGGGGGAACTCGATCCCGACTTTAGTGAGATCGTAAAAAACGCTCGAAAAAGAGCTGGGATAACGCAGGAGCAACTCGCAGCGAAGATAATGGAAAAAGCGCTTGTGATAAAAAAAATTGAGCGAAATGAACTAACACCAGACGACAAACTCCGAAAGAAACTCGAAAAGGCACTGAACGTGAATCTTCTCATCGAAATCGGGCGAGAAAAATCACAAAGGGGCAAATCGTCCGGAAACTTGACACTCGGAGACGTAGCCGTCGTTAGGCGACGACACTGAAAGTTATACCTATTTACGCTTACGCAGGACTTCCTGTGACAATTAATCGGATTACGAGAAGTATAAAAGGTGCTGCAGACGCTGTCAAGGCCGGCGGGATGGTTGCATATCCGACCGAAACCGTCTATGGGGTCGGCGCGCTAGCGTTAAAAAAGTCAACAGTCGAGAAAGTGATCGCCCTGAAACAAATGGCTTCGATGAAGCCGATTTCGCTCGCTGTTTCCAATTTTAATATGTTAGCAACCGTTGCTTTCATAGAAGACGTTGACCTTCTCCACCAATTGTTGCCAGGGCCGATTACCGTTCTTTTACGAAAAAAGGACATCGTTCCGGACATCCTTACGGCAGGCGCTCACCTCGTTGGCATCCGATTTCCTTCACATAAGGTGGCTAGGGCCCTCATAGACTCTGTCGGGGCTCCTATCACCTCGACAAGCGCGAACGTCACAAGCGCACAGCCTGCTAAGTCTGCAAGAGATGTTAAAATCCGCGTCAGTTGTGTACTTGATGGGGGCAAAGCTATCTTAGGCCCGTCCACTGTCGTTGATCTTGTCAATCAAGTAGTCGTTCGCCGAGGCGCGGGGTACGACATTGTTGTTGAGAAGACGAATATCGTTTGTTAGGCTGATTATATTAGATCTTCATGCTGCCCAACAGTCCTGCCATATAACTTTAAGACTCCATATACGGCTTTATTCCTGTTAGAGCTTCTCAGGCGCAGCTTTTTGCAACAAATCACTCGACGAAGTCAGGGAAGCTTAATAACAGTAAAGTGTTAACCCGATTCCACGATGATGCCAAACGAGACCGTTCGGATAAGAGATTTTGTAATTACTAAAAGGAATTGGATTTTCGCGGTGGTTTCGTACGACAACAACGCGTTTATCCAAGGTTTCTTACGCTATGTGCCAGACAAAAATGGCAATAGAGTACGTCAGGATGGCAAGCGGTTTCGCAAAGTCGACTTCGATGAGGCACGACAATTGATGCAAAAATCTGGTGCATACTTGGATGGGCGGTGTGCCATTCCTTACGAGGACGTTGTNGAGTTAANGCATCCACAACAAGGTATAGAAAACTGCGATGATTCAATTTCGAAAATCGTGGAGTTACTCGAGGGGTACGGCATACATAGNCGTTACATGGGGGTAACAGGTTCTCGACTTGTCGGGCTTGCCGCAGCATCATCTGATATTGATTTCGTCATTTACGGGAAGCCCGCCTTTGAACGTGGGAGAGCTGCTTTGCGCGATGCCGTAGAATGCGGATTGTTGCCTATTATTGACAATCGTACGTGGCAGCGGATATTCCAGAAGCGTACCCCAGCTCTGACGTTCGAAGAGTTTGTATTGCACGANCAGAGGAAATGGAATCGAGGTTTGATCGACAAGACATACTTCGATCTGTTGTTTGTGCGTGGGTACAACGAAATAACAGCTGAACCGCGAGGGGTTGACGACGGATTTGCGACCATCCGCGCCACCGTGACCAACGCTTGGTATTCATTCGACAGCCCTGCTATTTATGAAATCGACCATGAAACAGTAAAGAAGGTACTTTCATATACGCACACGTACGCAGGGCAAGCGAATGAAGGTGAGGTCATTGAAGCGCGCGGAATCTGCAATGAATCGGGAGTAACTCGTTTAATCGTAGGCACCACACGTGCAGCTCGAGGTGAATGGATAAAAAGCTGTACGCTGCTGCGTTCGCGAGAACACAGGACATGATGAGCTGAAAAAGCTACCTTAACCCCTAGGTGAACTAATTGCAGGTAAGGATTCAATATGACAAAGGCACACTACTGATTCAGGGGGACGTTCGTGTTCCGAACTCCAATTGGGACGCACGTTCAGGTGCATACAGAGCGTTGGCATTGCATTATGCAGATATTATAGAGTACCTCGAAAATAGCCACATTGATTTCGCAGATGAAGCGCTTAAGCTGCTTCCCGTGCCGCACCTGCAGCCACGCACCACGCTTCGCGACTATCAAAGAGATGCGCTGGACTCGTGGATGCAAGCAGGAAAACGAGGGACAGTTGTCCTGCCGACTGGCGCCGGGAAAACCATTGTCGCTGTCGGTGCGATTGGCAAGCTGCAAGTACCTACATTAGTCGTTGTACCTACACTCGATCTGGTAGAGCAGTGGAGGGGCACGCTTGCGGGTGAGTTTGGCATCGAGATCGGGGTCTTTGGCGGTGGTGATAAATTACTCAAACCGCTCACTGTTTCGACCTACGATTCAGCATATTTACGTGCAGTAGCACTTGGCAATCGATTTGGATTGGTCGTTTTCGACGAGGTCCATCACCTCCCTGCTGCGGGGTACCGTCATATCGCTGAAATGNTTATCTCGCCTGCGAGACTTGGACTTACGGCAACATATGAGCGTGAAGACGGACTTCACAGCGAACTCAATCGCCTCATTGGGGGTAAAGCCTATGAGCTAACTGTGCAGGACCTTGCAGAAGAGCATCTTTCTGGCTATGAAGTCGCGCACCGCTTCGTCGACTTAGAGCCTGACGAAGCGAAGGAGTATTCNCAGTGTCATTCCATATTCACCGNTTACCTTGCGCGCCGTAACGTTATGCTTCGAACGCAGCACGATTTTGCTCAGTTTATAAGGCGTAGCTCATGGGATCCGGANGCTCGANAAGCGCTCCTAGCTCGGAATCGGGCTTTAGATATCGCTTTAAACTCACGAGCAAAAATGGAGGCGCTAAAAGAACTTCTTCTTGAGCANCCATCTGAGCAGACTATAATTTTCACTCAGCATAACAAGCTCGTTCATCGCATCGCTCGGACGTATTTGATCCCGGCAATAACGCACACGACCTCCAAAGAAGAGCGCAGGGAGACACTCAACAGGTTTCGCGANGGAGCGTACCGNATGATAGTCACCTCTAAAGTGCTCGACGAGGGCGTCGACGTTCCCGAGGCCTCGCAAGCGATCATTTTAAGTGGCNCCGGGAGCTCCCGAGAATTCATNCAGCGGCTCGGGCGCGTGTTGCGTAAGCGAGAGGGAAAGCGTGCAAGACTCACTGAAATCGTCACGCGGGATACAACCGAAAAAAGCATGAGTCACCGTCGGAAGCGAAAATGGAGGGCTGCAGAGAATGCTCCCTAGCAATCTTCTCATTACGCGAGCGCGCTCTGGGAAGATCAAACCGGTTTACATCCCGATTGAAGAGCGTTACTTGGAACTGGCGTCGGGTTTGATCGAAACGTTTGAAGCACACGTACACAAACGCAAGGGCGAGCTCGCAGACTGTTGTCAGCAGTTTGAGCAAAGCGGGTTTGACTATCGCTTAGTTAGGGGCTTAGTCGCATTGCTCGACCGTTCGGCAACATTTAAGCCCCACAGTTTTGTTGATCCAAAACAAGCCCGCCGTGAAGTCTTTAAAGAGGCAAATCGTTACCAGCTTGTCGGGACGGAAGGGCTAAGGCANGAGGTTGTTACACAGGTAGCATCACGACTACACCTNTCATCATCTCAGCTCGAGGCGTCGCTTTGGAGCGATTTAGAAGATGAATTGGTNCTCGAAAGCTTTGTTACCCCCCAGCCGCGTGAGTTGATTCNGCAGTATAACTTAAGCTTGACGCAAACGCTGCTATTCAAGGCTGCCTCTCTCGAATTTGTGGTCGGGAGTAACTACCAACGCATTTTCAGTCTGCTCAAGCGTTTAGGTCTCATGTACGCNGTGGAGCAACAAGACGGGGCGTACAGTGTCATCGTTGACGGCCCCATATCGCTCTTCAAGCTAACCGAACGATATGGCACATCGCTGGCGAAACTACTACCTGCTGTGGTTGAAGCTGATAACTGGAACCTCAAAGCACAAATCGTCAGCGGGGAACGCCAAGCACCCAAATTGTTAGAACTAGAACTTAATGCGAGGACTGCAAGAGATCTTCTTCCAGCTCAACGTCCTAAGAAAACAGGAGAGCAATATGACAGCTCAGTTGAAGCGGCGTTTGCACGCTCGTTTAAGGCTTTGAAGTTGGGCTGGACCCTTAAAAGAGAACCGGAACTGCTGGTAGCCGGCCGCTATGTGTTTATCCCAGATTTCAGCTTTGAGAAGAACAATCTGAAAGCGTATCTTGAGGTGGTCGGTTTTTGGACCGACGAATACCTTAAAAAGAAGCTCGCAAAGTTGCGGGAGCTCGCCGTCGATAACTTGCTGATAGCTGTCGATCGGAGCCTCAATTGTTCCCAGCTTGAGCAAGTCAAAGGCTTCGTCATCCTCTATGATAAGAAGGTGCCAGTGAAGCCGATAGTCGGTTTTTTGAAGCATTTAGAGGAAACCGCCATCTTGCAGGAAGTTGACATTATTGACGGTTCTAAACTCCAACTTGAAGGAGATCTAATCGACGTACCTCGATTAGCCTACGAACAAGCTGTTTCGGTGGGGGCGCTAAAACGATGGCTGTACGCTAATCCGGCAGCGCAGTACCGTCTGATTGGCACGCAGCTGATAAGTGAGGGAAAACTCTGCGAAATCACAAAAAAACTCCAAGCGGTTCACGGATGCGCACTGTCCACTGCACTACAGACAATTGAAGAAGAAGGAATAGTATCACCTGAGACGACTTTGGAAGCGTTAGGCTTCGTCGTTGAATGGCGTGGTCTTGATCCGGATAACGCTACGATTCGTAGGAAATCCGGCGTGTTGGAGTAAAATTACAATCTTGGTGGTACCGTGTCCACATTTCGCGCTCAAGCACGGCACTTTGTGTCAAGACACCTCATTTTAGTTTTTAACTGGAGCTTGGGGAGCCCGCATTTGCAACGTCCAACGATCGTTGCGTTCATTGGCAAAAGGAAAGCCGTTTTGCACCCTTCGTAGTAGTCGGTGCATCCAACGATGATTCCCTTCCGGCGTACTATAGTTAGATGACTATGACAACGCGGACAGACGAAGTTGCTTGTGGCGAAGTGCCGGGCGATTACATCTTCAATGCGTTCGCACTGACGGTCAATACACACATCTTCGCCTAAAAGCTGAAGCTTCAGTTTTGGCAATCCGCAACTACACGTACTGTCAGCGAGATCTGTCCCACTAGGCAACTTGTAGAACGCCCCGCATTCGCACGTTATCATGTTTCCAGCGCGTTTTAAAAAACCACCGCAATTCTTGCAACGTCCTACTGAACTTGTACGCACCTCTAAAATCGACTCGTCTAACGAGTTCGCCCCATTGCTGTGCGTCGACTCGCGCGTAAGTCCTTGCAGCAGATTCTGTGGCAGACACTCAGTAGTCCCTTCTTGCGATGCCTCAGACGGGATTGGAAGCCGGGATCCACGTAGACGAAGTTCTTCTCCATCGGTCGCAAGTGGCTCAATACACGTGTACGTATCAGTCTTCTGAAGGTTGTCTGGCAATCCCGTGACAACGATTGTCTTTTCTTGGGTCATGGGAGGTTCAATACAGTTAAGAAAGTCAACTCTTACCTGATAGCAGACTTGCATGTTTTCCGACCCATATACCCCGATTGGAATAGATTTAGTGTAACCCTTCGCAAGATAGAAAGTGTCGCGAAACATTTTTAGGCCGTTAGCGAACACGGTCACAGTCAAACGTGCGCCTCCCTGAGCGTTTGATATGGTTGCGTAACACATAGCACTTTGTCTGAATGGGACAGAATCGGGCAACTGCATATCTATACTGATCCTCGGCAGCCGGTCTATTGACCGAGCAATTCGTGTTCCGGAAACTAGTCTAGTCAGTATCGCCGGGGTTAGGTCAAATGGCGACTTTACTCCTTGCGCGTGTAGTTGAGTCGCTTGTTTTATACCTACCCCGTCAAGCTGAAGCAACGAGCACAGCTCCTCTGGCGCTCCATATTCGACCCGTAGCGCGAGAATTCTCGCTCGCAAGACGGTTTCCGGTGCATCGAAACGCTCTATAAATGCTTCGAGTGCGGACAAGAGCCGCAGCGCGTTTTGTCTGATGAGCCATGCGTCACTCCTTAGTGCTTCGGCGACTTCTCCACGTCCAATGTATGTATCCAAAATAGCGCGTACCTTTGACTTGTGCCCTTGATAACTTGATTGTGTACGCTTTATCGCAGAGACCTCGTTCCGCCTTACGACGACATCGGTAAATTCCTCAGCTGAGGCGACAGCATCAAGTAGTTCCTCATCAGTCGGTGACTGTCTCAATTGCGCAAATCCTCGAGCTGTATTGAGACGGAGGTAGTATTTCGAGGCAAGTTTGCCGAGATCGGTTGGAAGCAAGCGACCTTCTGCCTCGACGGCAAAACCTTGTCCAATGAGTGAGTTTACGTGATCATCTAAAAGGACACTCGACTGCGGGTTTTGCACATAATAAAACGTTTCGCTCAGCCATTTTTTGGCTTCCGCGCGGCTATTGATCGTGCCCATGCTGATCTCTGCGTTCAGGTGCTCACTTAACGTCTTGTTTAGCTGCGAGCGTATTGGTGGGCCCTCGCGTAACATCTCGATGAAGTCTCCCACTCGGTCGCGCGGTGCGATAATCCACCCGAACCCTCGTTCGTCGTACTGGGGCCTACCAGCGCGTCCGATCATTTGAAGGATATCGAGTGAGCTCATCTCTTCGTCAATAACCTCGTTTGCGATGTCTCGAATTACGACGACTCGTGCAGGGAGGTTTACGCCCCAGGCAAGCGTTGAGGTGGAGANTAATATCTTGATGTGTCCCGCCTTAAAAGCCTCCTCAACTATATCGCGGTCTTGTTTGACAAGGCCGGCGTGGTGAAAACCGACGCCGTTGCGCACAGCATCGCCGAGGGATTTATTCTTTATTCGTGTGGCTACCTGTTCCGATTTGTTTGTCGTCAGTATCGTGCTTTTTGTCTCGAAGATTTCGACAAGTTTCGACGCTGCTTGTACCGTGTCAGATCGGGTGGCGACAAAAATAAGTGCCTGGCCGTCAGGAACGTGGGGCTCTATTAGCTGCACAGCCTTGTATAACCTGATGTACTTGTCAACGAACTTGTTTTTGCCAGGGTTGTACCCAAAGACGTCGGCTTTGAGCGGGACTGGACGGAAAGAATCGTCAAAGGAAAAGGTGTGGTTTTCGGAAGCCCCTATCCATTGGGCGACCTCGCCAACGTTGGGCATCGTTGCACTTAACGCAACGATGCGAACTTTACCGTCTCTGATTCGTTTCATTCGCGTGACCAACGCTTCAAGCACGCCTCCGCGTTCGTCAGAATCCAGAAGGTGCACCTCATCGATGATAATCACAGAGACGTCATTGACGAACTTGTGAGTCGTGCTGTGCTTTCTGCTTGAAGAATCCCATTTTTCCGGCGTTGATATGATAATCTGGGCGCTGCGTGCTTTTGCAGGGTCCAGCTCGCGTTCGCCAGAAACGACGTAGACTTCGAACCCCATAGGCGTAAAAAGGGCGTTCCAATCACTTTCCTTCTCGTTCGTGAGTGCACGCAGCGGGGCTAGGTAGAGGATTTTGCCTCTGCGTGGCTTTGAGAGCTCGCGAACCATTGCAAGCTCTGCGAGAACGGTCTTTCCAGATGCAGTAGGCGCAGCCACGACGACGTTTTCATCTGAGGTAAGAAGGCGCGGCAACACGCACGATTGCATTTTATTGAAAAACGGAAAGGGGAAGAGGGTAACAAACTGTCCGCTAATTGAATCTGCAACTGAGAGCATCCGCCGGGCCTACCTCGTAACAAAAGAAGTCTCGCCAGGCTGCTATTTTAAGCTATGTATTGGGGGGAAAAAGTAATATCGCGTCACCAGCATTTGGAAATGACGGGAAAAGTGTGTGACGATGGCGATTGAAATAAAAGGCGACAGTGTGACGCTCTCGAAAGAATGCTTCGAGGAGCAGGATTTCAGCTACTATGGCCGAATGAAAGACGACGTTCTTGAACTATCACTCGTTGAGGCTGCTTTTCTCATCGAACGGGAGCGGCTCGACTTAGGAATCACGCTCAAAGAGTTCTTCAAGATAACTTCCAGCATTCAACCAGATTTGGATTTAAAGTACGTCGCCTACAAAGACCTGCGTGAACGTGGCTACTATGTGAAGCCTAGTGTAACCGACTTCCGACTTTATCCACGCGGCGGGAGGCCGGGCGATGGTCCCGCGTCAGCATACGTCTACGTGCTCTCTGAGCGCATTTCCCTTCCATTTTTGGAACTCCTGGAAAAGGTGAAACTCACGCAAAACGTGCGGAAAAAGATGCTCATCGCGGTCGTCGACGGGGAAAGTGATCTGACCTTTTACACAGCGAAAACCGCGAATATGCGGGGTAAGATGCCCCAGCTCGCGCCGGATCTCGCTGAAGCGGATGCCACCCTTCTCGATGATCGAGTGGTGATTTGGGACGAGCATCACGCCGTGCAGCTCTACCGAGCTGGTTTTTATGGCAAGCTCGTAGACGGGAAAACGTTGCATCTCTCTCTTCTTGAGTGCGCATACCTCATGCGGCTCGGGTTGCCGGTTGAGGATGGGGCTACAAACAGGCGCTTCACCACGTTGCAGTTCATCCGTAGAGCCAAGGCTATTGAACCTGAATTCGCAATGAAACTAGACGTGTATGCGGATCTCAGGGATCGTGGTTTCGTCGTTAAAACTGGTTTCAAGTTTGGAAGCCATTTTAGGGCATATGAGCAAATCGAAGACGTCGATCGAATACCACACTCGAAGTACCTCGTACACGCCATCCCAAAAGATTTCATTGTAATGCTGCCTGAAATGTCACGGGCGATCCGTCTTGCACACGGCGTTCGCAAGCGGATGATTTTTGCTTATAGGGGAAAAAAGGCCCTCGAATACCTTGACATTGGACGGGCAAAACCATAACAGCTTGCTTTGATTGCCCGTTTCGAATGGAGCGAAGCATGACGCGCCAGTGCAAAGCTTCCGCGTAATACGGTGTCTTTATAACCGCTGATGACTTTCAATAGCCGAGATAAATAGAGGGAAAGGGCCAGATGAGGATGCCAAGCGACGAGTTTATCGTAACTCCGTGGGAAGTCGAAGGTCACGTTGACTACAACAAGTTGATAGCCCTTTTTGGAACGCAGCCCATTGACGAGGTTATTTTAGCGCGATTTAAGAGACTCACCGGTTCAATCCCGCTGATGTTGCGACGGCAGGTCTTCTTCTCACATCGAGACCTCAATTGGATACTGGATCAATACGAAGCGGGTGAGAAGTTCGTACTCTACACTGGAAGAGGGCCTTCCGGGCAGACCCATCTTGGTCATTTGATGCCGTGGATGTTCACGAAGTACTTGCAAGATGCATTTGGGGCTGAACTATACTTCCAGATGACCGACGATGAGAAATTCCTTCAGAAGGACGAGCTGAGTGCTTACGCGACGCGCGGTTTTTCATATGACAACTGCCTGGATCTGATCGCGCTCGGCTTTGATCCGAAAAAGACGCGAATATTTCTCGACACCGAGTATGTAAGGACCCTCTATCCAATCGCGCTAGAAGTAGCGAAGCGCGTGACGTTCTCAGCGGCTCGAGCGGTTTTCGGATTCGATGCAAGCACTAACATTGGGATGGTATTCTTTACGAGCATGCAATCGGCGCCTGCATTCTTGCCAACGATTTTGGCAGGGCGCAACGTTCCGGTACTGATTCCCTGTGCGATCGACCAAGACCCGCACTTTCGCATCACTCGGGACGTTGCGCCCAAGATGGGCTACTACAAGCCAGCGCTCGTCCATAGCCGCTTCTTCCCAAGCCTTTTAGGCCTCGACAAAATGTCCGCTTCGCTTCCGGAAACGAGCATTTTCACAACAGACACTCCCGAAGAGGCACGGAAGAAAATAGCTAATGCATTTACCGGCGGGAGAACCACAGTGAAAGAACAGAAAGAACTTGGCGGAATACCTGAGGTTTGTGCGGTCTATCAGTACTCGTTTTACCTGTTTGAAAAGGACGATCGAAGGGCACTTGAGCTGCGTCAGGAGTGTTTGCAGGGGGCCCGCGCTTGTGGCGAGTGCAAAAAGGAACTTGCTGCTAAGGTTGTGCACTTCCTGAAACGCCACCAGACGGCACGCGAGCGAGCACGAGATCAGATAGAAGATTTCATTATCAGGGACTGCAGCGACTAAAAAAAGAGCGAGCAAAGCACTTGCTCTGCTTACTTGTATCAAGCCAGCGCAGCGGTTTATCTCAGCTTCTGAAATCCATATGCAAACTAAATAGTTTTATAAGCGATAATACAAATTGACTTTTCAAAACTGGGAGGCAAACGATGGAAAATCAAGAGGAAGGCAAGTTTAAACGTTTGAGAACGTTTAACGTCATTGCGGGCTTGTTCCTTCTAATTCAAGCTATCGCTATAGTCTTTTTAAGCAATTCCTTTAAGCTGCCAATAAATACGTACTATGTGCAATTCAACGCAACCACACAGCTTCTTTTGCCCGTCGAGAATACGATCTACCAGCTTCGGGTGGGTTTACTCGTTGCATTGTTCCTGCTGATTTCGACGCTTGACCATCTCCTTGTGGCATCGCCATTCTTAAACCGCTGGTACGTCAATAACCTCAAGAAACACGTCAACTACGCCCGCTGGTACGACTATGCACTGAGTTCATCGGTCATGATCGTAGCGATTGCTATGCTCAGCGGCGTCTCTGACATAGCTGCACTCATCCCACTATTCGCCATAAACGCGACGATGAACCTTTTCGGGCTGATGATGGAGCTGCACAACCAGAAAACAGAAAAAACGAACTGGACGGCGTTCATATTCGGATCATTTGCAGGCGTGATTCCGTGGATAGTGATATTCATGTACTTCATAGGAGCGACACAGGGATCGTCCGTTCCTACCTTCATCTACTACATCCTCGGGTCCTTGACGTTCTTCTTCCTGCTGTTCCCCCTCAACATGTTCCTGCAGTACAAGAAGGTGGGGAAGTGGAAGGACTACCTGTATGGAGAGTACGGGTACATCGTCCTCAGCATCGTCGCAAAAACAGCATTGGCGTGGCAGGTCTTTGCTGGAACGTTGAGATAACCACACGTAGACAATAGGTGAAAGAAATGGACATTTTGAAGATCCCCCGTATGGAAAAAGACGAGTATGACAGGCTAATAAAGGAGAACTACGTGAGCCGGATCGCCTTCAAGGGCGATTCGCATCCGTACGTCGCACCTTTTTTATACGTGTTCGACGGGCACAACCTCTTTTTTTTGTCGACAAAATACGGGAAAAAGATCCACTACTTCAACGAGAATCCCGACGTTGCCGTTGAGATAGAACGGATAAGTCCGGACTTGTCGTCTTACACGTTCGTGACTTTGTTGGGGACGCTAGTTGAAGTCACTGATCGTGCCGAAGGTCGACGTGTTCGACAACAGTTCGTCGACATGATAAAGACGCGAGGACTTTCAAGCAACGTAGTCACTGCGCTCGGCCATTCGCCGGCTGAGCCTTTGGAATCTATCGTGAACGAGAATCGGAGCCTCGTATGGAAACTTGACAAGGTGGAGGAAATAGTCGCTCTGAAGAA
>JGI24141J26756_1000042_pt1 | contig 46347 bp, 37 predicted proteins | sample BarGraIncu00421A_FD_26756 | JGI IMG/M metagenome (IMG submission 26756) | reverse complement strand
GATCTGCTCGTGCCCGCCACTACCGGGTCCACGTGCGACTTCCGCCTCTCCTCCGACACCCTGCCTCCCGTCACAACAGCGACGGTGCCAGCCGGATGGAACAAGGGCCAGGCCACTGTCACCCTCAGCGCACAGGACGCCGGCGACGGTGTGCAGCAGACCCTCTATCGCCTGCCCAGCGACACCACGGCCCGCGTCTACACCGGCGCGATAACCATCAGTACCAGCGGCCAACACCAGGTTACGTTCTGGTCGATCGATCAGGCGGGGAACACCGAGGCCGAGCACATCGTGTCCGTCTGGGTGGATGCCGACGCACCAGACGTCACCACCGACGCGACGGCGCGCTATGGGGGAGAGGCGGTGGTCCGGCTCAGTGCGGCGGACGCAGACTCCGGCGTCGCGAACATCGCCTGGCGGGTCGACGGCGGAGGATGGACCACCGACCCGCGCAGCGTGATCAGCGTGACCGTGAGCGATCCCGGCCTCCACTCGCTCGACTACCGGTCGACCGACCTGGCGGGTAACCAGTGCACCGCCGGCACGGTCTTCTTCGCGGTTGACGACTATCAGTCAGGAGCGACCTGCACGATCGCCGCACCCCCGACGGTCGTGCCCTATGGCGGCACCGCCTCCGTTACCGGGACCCTCGCAGTCGCTTTGGGCGCCCCGACCGGGCTGGTCGTCCAGTTGGAGCGCTCGACCGACGGCAAGACGTTCCAGTCCACCGGTACGACGGCCCCGCTCGGCGCGACCGGCGTCTTCCGGCTCAGCGCGACGCTCACGCGCAACTACTATCTCCGTGTGCGCTCGATCGAGACATCCGAGGTCGCAGCTGCGTTCTCGTCACCCGTGCTTGTTCGGGCGAAGGCCTCGATCCCGCGGCCGATCGCGCCGAGCACGACGTACTCCTGGCGTACGATCAAGGTGAGCGGGACGCTGCTGCCCAGCCGCGCGAGTGGGAATCGCGTGATCAAGATCCGCTGTTTCCGGTACGAACACGGCACGTGGGTATGGCACAGGTCCGTATGGGCATCGAGCCGGGCTGGGAAGACCGCTTCCAGCTACACCGCATACCTCAGGCTGTCCCGCGGGACATGGCGCGTCTGCGCACGGCACGAGGACTCATCCCACTACCTGACGGACTCCCCGTATCGCTCGGTGAAGGTGCGCTAGCCCCGCGCTNCCCCGCCAGTGCGCGCCCCATGAACGCCGCGTAGCGCTCCTGCTCCCGTGCGGTGCGGCGGCGAAGGCATCATCGTCCGGGACACTCCGGCGGGCGTCGGGCCGAAGCTCATCTCGTACTGCCGCGAATGCGGGAACTGGGTGCTCTGAGTGCCGGACGAGTCTGGCAACTGGTTGCCGTAGGACGCCCTTCTGCTAGACACAGGTCACAAGACCGCCCGGCAAGGTTGAAGTCCCATCGCTTCTACCAGCGCTTTCACAGGGGAACTTCCCCTTTGTCGGGGCTTCTGGCCTTCGGGTTGTCCACCCTGTGACTTTCGGGCCCTCGACCCGAAGGGCACGCCACGAACAGCGGCGGCAGGCCCCTACACCCGGTACGCCGCGCAGAACTCCCGGTACTCCTCGAGGTTGCGGCGCAGGAGCGCGGGCGTGTCGAGGCCGTAGGGGCAGTTGCTGCGGCAGTGCCCGCACTCGGTGCACTCTTCGATACGCTCCATCTGCGCCCCGAACTGGTCCGTCAGGAAGTCGGCGTAGGGTGCGCGCGCCATCAGCAGCGAGAGCCGCGCGGCGGTGGGAATGGGAATCTCCGCCGGGCACGGCAGGCAATACCCGCAGCCCCGGCAGAAGTCGCCGGAGAGCTCCGCGCGCTCGCTCTCGATCAGCGCACGCATCACGTCGTCGAGCGCCGGAGGATCCGCCTCGTAGCGCAGGAACTCCTCGAGCTCGCTGGCGCGCTGAACGCCCCAGATGGGCAGGACGTTGTCGTACTGGCGCAGGAACGCGAAGGCCGCATCCGGCCGGCGGATCAGGCCGCCGGACATCGCCTTCATCGCGATCAGGCCCACGTCGTTGGCGCGGCACGCCTCGATCAGAGTGAGGTCGTCGGCCGAGGACAGAATGCTGAGGGGGAACTGGATCGTATCGAACCTGCCCGAGATCGCCGCCTCCAGCGCGACCGGCAGGCGGTGGTTGGTCAGGCCGATGAAGCGCACGAGGCCCTGGCGCTGCGCCTCGACCATCCCGGCGTACGCGCCCTCCGGGTCGTCGTAGTCCACCGTCGTCGGGTTGTGCAACTGGTACAGGTCGACGTGGTCGGTCCTCAGCTCTCGCAGGCTCGTCTCGAGCTCACTGAGCAGCGCCGTCCGGTCCCGAGCCATCGACTTCGTGGCGATGCGGACCTCGCCGCGCACGTGGGCCAGGGCGACGCCGATCTTGTGCTCGCTGTCGGTGTACATGCGCGCCGTGTCGAAGAAGTCGATGCCGGCGTCGTAGGCCCTGCGCAGCAGCCGTCCCGCCTCGGCCTCGCTCACGCGCTGGATGGGCAGCGCGCCGAAGCCGGCGCGCGAGACCACCATCTCCGTTCTTCCGAGCCTGATCGATTCCACGTCAGATGTCTCCTTCATCAGCGTGCGGGGTGGATGTGCGCTCCACCGATGGCGAGCCGCTTTCGACCCCTTCGTGCCTACAGCCCGAGGGCTGCTCGCTTCTCCTCGATGGCCGCAACATGGTTCTCGAGATGTCGCGTCATGAGCATGAGCACGTGGCGCACGGTCATCTCGCGATCAGCGCTACGCAGCGCGACGCGCTCCCAGACCTGCGGGGGAAGCGCACGCAGCTCCTCGGCCATCTGCAGGCGCGCCGCTTCGAGCGTCGGGAGCTCAGCCGCGAGATCACGCGTCGGGTCACCGATGATCTCGGGATGGGCGCCCTGCCTGAGGGCCGGCTCCTCACCGGCGATGGCCCGTCTGACGCGCTCGCCCAGCCCGCTCTCGGAATCGACGATGTGGGTCACGACCTCGTGCGTCGACATCTTCCCGGGGACCGGGCGGGCGTGCAGCTGTGCCGCGTCCATCCCGGCTATGGTGTCGCGCACGAGTGAGGGCCCCTCGAGATATCGTGCGATGAGCTCCTCCGGCGAGATGTCGTCGGCGATGGAAACCCGCTTCGGCTGAGGCTGGTCGTTCTGCATCGGGCGCTCCTCTTGTGGTCGCTGCACACCGCGTGTCGATGGCGGTCACTCTGCTCTGCGCGTGAAGCCGCACGCGGCAGGGATTGTAGTATGAGCCCACCGCCCGGCCGCTCGACGCCAAGAACCTGAAGACGCGCTCGAGAGTGGCCTCGACCTTCGGCGAAGGAGATCCACATGATCGACGCAGTGCGCACCAGGCGAAGCATCCGGCGCTATCAGGATCGCCCGATCGATGCCGGGCTCGTCGAGCAACTGCAGGACGCGATGTTGCGGGTCCCGTCGTCACGCAACCTGAAGCCGTGGCGCTTCGTGTTCGTGACCGACAAGCCCTCGCTCCAGACGCTGGCCCACGCCAAGGCTTCTTTCGGCGGGTTCATCGGCGGCGCTCCGCTCGCTGTGGCGATCTGCGGAGACGATTCGGTCTCTGACTGCTGGATAGAGGATTGCGCCATCGCGGCGGCCACGCTTCAACTCGCCGCCACGGACCTAGGGCTGGGATCGTGCTGGGTCCAGATCCGCGCCCGGCAGCATGCAGACGGCACTCCCGCCGAGGCGCACGTCCTCAAGGCCCTCCATCTGCCAGAGGAGCTGCGCGTCCTGTGCATCGTCACGGTGGGCTATCCCGCCGAGAACAAGGAGCCCAAGGACGACGCATCGCTCTCGTGGGACAGAGTCGAGGTCCGCTGACGCTTGCCCGCTCGGATTGTCCACCCGATGGGTGCGCGAACCCGTCGGGCGTCCTGGCGAGCCGCCAACCCGCCCCTGTCTATCAGAACCCCTTGCGAATCCTTGCCCACAAGCCACTACCAACCATTTCATCAGCAAGTTGAATGATCTGCTGGACCAGATCCAAGACATCGCCATCTCCCGCCCAATGGCGCCTGACAACTTCGGGGTTGGTCTTATTGATCAGTCCGTGCAGGACCCAAGCAGCCACCGCAACATCGTCAATGTATCCAAGAGGACCAACGAGAGCTTCAGGTAGAAGATCAAAAGGCGAAATGAAATAGGCAATCGCTCCTGCAAGCTTTGCCTTCTCGCCAACGGGGACTTCCTTGTCAAAGGACAGTTTACAAAGCAAATGGAACAGGTCAGGCGCAGCTAGGAGGTACTCAGCAAATTTGTAATTGGCACCCTTGCCCTTGAGCCAGGTCCGAATGCTATCTCGCATCTGCTGATAGAAATCAGGCTCACAATCCAGCTGTAGGTCTTGTTCCGACATGTGCAAACTCCCCCTTGAGGTCTAGTCAAAGCGCGAATCGCTTGATCTACAGACGTTCCTGCGTGTTGGATCTACGTACTGACTTGAACAAGCCGTGCAACGTATTGCGTGCGACCTTCACGCGTCGGGCGATTCCGGACGCTGGCCGGCAGTGTCCGAGTCGAGATCGCTGGGTGAGGCGGCGGTGTCCCGCTTCCGCTGGAGCAGGTCGCCAAGCGCGCCAGCAGCTCCAGTGGCTAGTCCCCCAATAACCGAGCTGGCCCTATTCGCACCGGTGCCGATCGCATCGGCGGCATCGGCGGCCGCAGCCTTGATCGCCAAACCGGCGCCGTCGATGTCAACCGCGCGAAGTGCTTCGGATGCGTGGTCGTAGGTCTCTGAGCCGAAGCGACGGGCAGCATCGGCGCCCTCCGCAGTCGTTGTGAGCACTCTGTCGCGCAATTCTGTGGCCGCCTGTCCCCATCGCCTCGCATCGGACGTCTCATGACCGGACTCGATCCCGAGCCGTCCACGGAAGTTGAGGAGATCAGCGGCGACCAAGTTGCTCGATCGCACGGCGGCCGGCGACTTGAACGGGTTGAACAGCACCTTCGAGTTGGCCTTGCGGATGGTTTCGTCCATCTCCGTCAGCAAGGATAAGGTGCTCCGCGCGATGAGCTCGCGGCGATTCTGCCGCGCGCGCGTCAACCCAAGGCGGTGCTGGTCAAGCTCCTCTGGCGCGGTGTTGAGAACTCGGTCGAGTTCGAGCACGGACATTGCATCCTGGAGTTGGACGCAACGCGCAAGAACCGCGAGCCATTCCCGGACCTCCACCTCGGCTTGCTTGGCCGCACTCGCGATCCCGCTGGCATCTGCCCTCGCGTGCAGCTTCACCGCGATGGCGTCGAGCTGGCGGAGTGCGTAGGCCTGGGTGCACGCGATCGTCAACGAGACTCCTTGGACCTTCGACCAAGTCACCTCCGAGACGCGCCCTACCTGGTCACGGACGGTCAGAGCCTCCTCCACGATCAGGTCCACCCCGATCATCTCGGCCAGCACGGCGTCCTTCTGACCGCGAAGAATATCGTCGACCTTCTCGTTGATCTCTTCCAGGTACTCGACGATCTCTTGCATTTGCTCCCGTATAGCCAGCTGCGCCATAACTCCGGCGGCACCAGCAAGAACTGCGGGATTCCCCAAAATCGACCCCTGTGCGAACTGGACAATCCCCTTGATCTTGCCGTCGCCGGCGATGTCCTGAACCACGCCCATGCTCAGGCCGGTGCCGCTGCGAGTCATGAGTCCGTAGGTCTTGATCAGCCCGGCCGACTCCTCGGTGATCTGCACCCAGCGACCTGAGCCTACGGCGATCGCGGAAACTGACTGCGCGGCGACAGCTCCAGCGCTCTCAAGCTTGCCAAGCCGCCGCAGTCCGAGATCTCTGGACGGCAGTGTGTCGAGGCCCTGAGAGATGAGGAAGCGTTCGACATCCGCCGAATCACCGATCACCGCCAGGCCATCGCCGTCGCTGATGAGCTGAATCTCGCTGTTCATCAGATCCTGTTCCCCTTGTCGGCCATCACCGCTTGTCACGCATGGGCAGTTTCAACGGTACTCGGCCCACTCCATCTTTGCGTCCACCCAACGTGCTGCGCATGGCCCGCGACGAGTCCATGTCTTGTCCACGCACGCTCGACGTCGTGACTCGAAAGCAGGCCACTCGAGGCGAACGGTCTCATTGCGCTACGACTCGAAGTCGTACCGCTCAGTCCGCTACTGTGCGGTCTTCGAGGTTTCCGAACCGTCTTGCCAGACAATATCGACGTCCCAGCCGACCAAACGATACATATTGGTCAACACCAGTTCTGTTTGGCCTCGTGCTTGGTCTATGAATCCTTCATCTGTACATGCGCTTTCGACCATTCTTTGGGCCTTGCTCCAGCCTTGATTGGTCAATTTGTCGCGATCGCCGACAAAGGGAATCAGAGTCGTCTTGACTACTTCGAAGATCTTGGACTTCTCAAGGTCAACTCTTGGCTGAATGACCTTCGGTGGCGGCAGTACTACTACTAGCTTCTTCGTCTTCTCGTCTGCCGATTGAAGCTGTGCCAATCGCAAGTCAACCGCTACTTGTGCGTCGCCTCTGACTATCCATATGCCCTTGTACTCATAGGCGGCGTCTTCCAGGACATCGGCAACAGAGACCCGAAGCACCACCAGCTCACCGAGCTTCTGTATTTCGGTGATCGTTGGGCTTGAGGATACTGAGTCCGTCTTCCAAGACCGGCCAAGAAAGAACACGGCGACCATTGATGCAATCATCAGGATCGCCAACACAACTACCGCTGCCCAGCCAAGCCCTCTCCGAGTTCGTGCCAATTCAGACCCCCGTCTTTTCGCCGCAGCTCCTGGATTCCCACGCCGCCCTCTCGCGCCTACAACAATCCCTCTGCCGGCTCGGCATACGTCCCGGGCCCCCGTCGCAGGATGGGGCTTCCCCCGTCAGAAGTCACTCGGGACTCTGCCGGGGATTGCTTCTCCCGAGTCCACTCCTCGGGCTAGACACCCGAAGTCGAATCGAGCGGTCGGACCGAGCCCGAGCGCGTACCTGCGCGACAGGGGGATTAGGAGTCCGCAGGGTAGACCTGGTCAGACACCTATAGTCGGCCCGGTATCTCGCATTTCGCCCGCCGGGACCTGCCAGTGAGAGGAAAGGCAGCAGCCTTCCTGCCTATCTCGCCTACTTCATCGTGACGAAGTCGCCACCACTGCAGTTGGAGCTGTGACAACCGTCGGAATGGCAGGCGCAGACGAGTCACTTCGTCCGCTCCCTGCGCTTGCTAGGCATCAGCTCGTGAAGCCAACCCACTCATGCGAAGTGTTGAACCGGACCCAACTGTTGTTCCGAGCGTGGATCCAGAAGCCGATCCATTGATTCGAGACGTCGAACTCATTCATGAAGTCCTCCCGGGCGCGAACCAGAACTCCCTGGAAGGTGCAGTCCGGACCGAACAGGAGGTCAATCCGATCATTCGCTTTGACGGTGAAACCGACCGGAGCGAGTTGCAGATCAAAAACGTAGAGACCGGAGATGTTCGATGACACGTTCGGATTGATCGCGCTGGAAACCGCAGGATTGAGCCGTGAGCTGACAGCCGGATTGATGCCACTTGAGACCATGTAGTTGATGCTACTGGACACGTTCGGGTTCTGGCTGGAGGACACATTTGGATTGATGCTCGAAGAGACAAACGGGTTCTTACTCGAGGACTTGGACGGGTTGAGGCCGCTGGAAACCATCGGGTTGATTGAACTCGACACGAATGGATTGACCGAGGACGAAATGGCCGGGTTTCTGCCGGACGGGATTCTCATCTGGACCTCCACTTGGCGGGTCTCTGGGTCATATGCCTAACGTCTGACGGATAACCTGCGAGCGAAGCGAGTCAGGTTGATCCGTTTGTTGGGCGGACATCGCGCCCAAGTGTCCGGGACGGCGCCCTCATGCCGCGCTACTTGGACTTCCCGTAGTACTCCTGCATCAGCAGACTCGAACGCTTCGCTATCTTCGTGTGGTCTCCGGAAATCGTCGCCTTGATCAACAGATCCACACCGCGATCCTTCACCTCAATGTTTGCGAAGTCATACTTGGACGCAACCCCAATCCACTTCGCCGTTGGCCTATCGTCAAGCAGCTTCGACAGAATCCTCATGTCGCTCGCCAGAACGTTGTTGATGTAGTACGCCCATCGCTCAGGGCTCAGTCGGTTCAGAACGCTGGACGCCTCAGGTTCAGCGTTCCAGGCGTATCCGTAGTAGTTGCCCAGCACGACCGATAGCAGGGACGTGATACATATGGGCAGGGCCGGAGCAGGGATGGTGGTTCCCAGCTTCGCCAGTGCTTTCACGGGCGCGGCCTCATTGTAGAAGTTGTTCTCCCCGTCATGGGCTCGAAGGATTGCCTCCGCAGCCTTGACGAAGGTGTCGCTGCGCAGGCTCTCGGGGACGTAGTCAAATCCTTGAACTTTCGACAGCGCACTTGCCAAACCGCTTACCGCAGTCGACCTCCCGTTGGCGAATGCCTCCGCATACGCGTGCCCTACTTGCCAGCGCTCGGTGTCGCGCAGTCGAGGCCAGATTGCCGGAATCAGCACGTTGGTGTTTGCGAGAGTGTGCTCAAGCGTGGCTCCAGCATTCCGCCTTGTGCCGTTCATCAAGACGCTCACGGTGAGCTTTGTGAAGAAGTAGGGTGAGGCTTGGAGCATATCGACGTACTGGTCGCCCACCTCGATAGTCTGCGTTTCAAGTGCATCACGGAAGTCGACGAACTTCCCCGCCACTTCGATTCGTGGCCGGCCGAGCACTGCTTTGACACAACCTTTCAGAGACGCCAGGGCCTCCGTCTGATCAATCTGCTCGACCTCCGAAGTATTGAAGTCCATCTGCGAGAAGTGCGTAACCAACTCGTGAGTGTGCCTCAGTCGCATCGCGTCGGTGCTGCTGACGACACCAAGCTCCTCAGCCAGTCGAATAGCGTCGCGTGCCGTCAGGATGTCCTCTACGGCATCGCTGTCTTCCACGTCCGGCCTACCCAGCATCTCGCCCAGCAGGCCAACGCCAACTGTCGACAGCTCAGTCATCAGCGCATGAAGCGTCTTTCCCCAGAGGTAGCTGACGCCCATCTCATAGTGTTCGCCTACAAATGCTGCGACCAGCTGTTGTTTGTCACGCTTCGTCAGCTGTTGCGCGTAGGCCGAGATCTGCTCTGGACTTGTAGCGCTCTTGGGTAGCAGTTCCCCGCTGTCTGGTTGCCACAGTGACAAGTTGGTCATTTGGTATCCCTAAAGTCGGAAGCGCCATCTTGAGATTGCATGAACACCGCACACAGGCCGTGCCCAATGTGATCCCCGAGTGCCGCGAATGCCCGCTTGCGGGCCCCCCCGATTACGGCCTTCTTCTGGTTGACCTTGACGAAGCAGTTGTATACCAGCAGCCGTCCGTGGTCATCGAACAGCAGAATGCCATCGCAGTTCAGCATCCCCTTAAGAAGATCTCCCTTGCTGTCCACGAGTGATCGGTCGATCTCGTTCCTGGAGAGCTTGCCGACGAGGTCCCCGAAGTCGATTGGCTGATCCAGAATCACCCCATCACCTGACAAGATCTTGGGAGCACTGCTCATACCGGTGACTGCGATGATGCTCCCGTGGCACTCACGAAGCGCATCGAACAACAGTCTGGTCAGTAGACCCCGGGTAGGCTCGCAGTACTCCACTTGGACTTGCTCTGTAATGTGCGACACCAACTCGTCCAAGTACTGAAGTGGCGGCGGAGTCTCTTCTGGTCTGTGATCGAGGTACACGTAGTGTCTCGCGCCCTTGTTCGAGACAATCTCGACACAGTCGGTCGACACCTGAAATACCTTCACGACGGCAAGTTTGGCGTTTTCGCTCAGCACGGCCTCGTCCACAAGCACTGAGATCGGATTCGATGGCCCCCTGAATACTCCGAATTCCGTGGTGTCTGTGTGGTTGTCGAGGTAGATCATCCAGCCACCGTTGGCGAGGGGGGCACACTTCTTCACCGCCTGTCGAATGCCATTTGCATCGGCGGAGCATGCCCCAATCGCGATCCGCTCACTGTCAGGCAACATCGAGCACAGAATCGAGATGTCGCTGGTGACATAGACCTTGGGCGAGAGCCTGTTCCCCTCCTCCTGATAGTGAGCGAGCAGGACGATCAGCTCGACCAAGTTCATCGGTTGAGCGAAGACCGGCAGCCCGGTGTTCTGCGAGAATTCCGCCACACTCCCGAGCAAAGTCGTTCTGAATGTGATGTTCTGCGGCACAGGCAGCTTCTCACCTTCATATCGGAGAATCGTACGACCCTCAGAACCGGTCACGTTCAGACTGGGTAGTGACTCGGACAGCAGCGAAGGGACACGAACACATCCTACCTGAATGCACAGATCGCACTATCGGGCATGCGATTCCTGAGGGTATGCGGACTTGCAGGCCGTCGACCAGCAGAGGCGACGGGTGTTGACGACGAGACGACTTGACGAACACGAACCCAAACTCGGCTGCAACCCCTCTAGCTGTCTGTCCCGCCCAACAATCCTTCTGCGGACTGGGTAGACCTCCCGAGTCCCCCCGTCGCAGGATGGGGCTTTCCGTGTAGGAAGTCACCCAAAACCCCGACACAGGGATAATGCATGCCCGCGACGGTGCAGGTCAGGACCGGCATCGACGATTGCTTGCTCCGCAGCCCCACCTTCATGCGTTCTCCCTGCTGGGCATGTTGCGTGTGATCGAGACAGGCGAAACCCTTCGGCCCCGCGGTCGGCTCCCGCGTCCGAAACCCCCGAACCCAAACCCATCGCCGGCCAGCACCCGCAAACTGGCCCTCGCGTGCAGCCTAGCTCGTGTATGTGAGATCCCTGTGACCCTCAGCGATGATGTTGTGTTCCGTCACCTGAATGGGGGTCTTCACCGACCGCTTGACGACCGCGACACGCAACTTCACCTTCGCGGCACGCTCAATCCATTCGGCGTACGTTGGCACCTTGAATGACACCGACTCGTCTGACCTCACCACGCCAGTCCACTCTTGGCCGATTTCTAGCGGTTGGATCTCCAGGAACTTGGCGGAGCGCTCGTGGGTGCGCTGACCGTCCGCCTTCGTGAGGTCGGCCTCGAGCCAGACCCTGACCCGGGCGGGCTTGTCACCAACTCCAAGGTAGGCGTCGATGCTGGCGGTCAACTCCTTCGTAGCGCCTGCCTTCAGCCCACCAATATTGCCCTTGATAGTCAACTTGTTGGAGCAAACCCTGACTTGGTGGACGACGTCAGCGCACGCCTGCGCGAACTCCGCTGGCGGACTCTTCTCGACAATACTGGCGAGTTCATGCGCGAACTCCTCAAACCTCAAGGGCACATGGACTACAGGGCCGGAAGTGCCGAGACGCTCCGGCGTCACTTCCTTCGCCAAGAGGGCGGGGAACGTCGGGGCTATTACGATCAGGCTGAATCCTCCCTTTCGACACCGCTCGACAATCGCAGCTCTCAGGTAGTCGTCGCGCAGGCTGTGCCCGGCAACCACAAGGACACTGGCCGACGAAAGCGCGGATAGGAAGTGGGAGTAGAGCGCGAAGAAGTGCTGGTCGTAGATATCCTTGAAGCGCGTCGGAGCAATGACCAGCCTGTCCACGTTCTCGCCGATCGTGTTGAGATCGGTGAAGGTGTACAGCTTCTCGATGACGCGATCCTTGTTCGAATACCACGTCACAGATCCATGCAGCTTGACGATGGTCAGCCCATCGCCGCAGTCGAACTCGATAGCAGGATTCCAGAGCAAGCGCTGGCCATCGAGCACGAAGTTGTCGTGGATAGCTACGCTCGTCTGCTCGGCCACGTATTCCAACACGAAGTCGTAGTTGGTCGTGTACACCGGATAGGCTTTGTCAGCGAGAGCCGCCACGAATGGCTTGAAGATCGTCATCGCCTTTGTGCGGTCAAACTGGAAGCACGTCCGGGACATGTACTGCAGAATCCTCGTCCGAACGCCGGCGGCTCGCGACGCGTACTTCGCCAGGCGCTCCCGGTAGTCACGGATGCTGCGGGCATCCTTGCGCGGCGATATGGAGCGCTCCACCAGGTGCTTAGTGCTTGTCTGCGGGAAGTCGCTTACGGCGTTCGCGGCGAGCAAGAACTCCTCGAGGTCCTTCTGCACACCGAGCTCCTCGACAAAGAACTCACACATTCGCTTGTCGTCCGCAGTGATGCCGGACTTCGATTTCTCTAGGAACGAAGTGAACATCCCCTGCATTGCTGGGATCCCTACCGGGATCGAAACCCCGGCCCCTAACAGGAAGATGACTTCGGCGTCCGCCCGCTCACAGTCCCCCACTTGGCGCCCCCTCCAACCGCGTTGCCACACTCCGGCACCGGCCCGTCCGCAGCGATTGTGTTCCCGCCCGAAACGTGTGTCCAGTTTGACTCGGTTTCGGACGATGAGAACCCGGAGGCTGCGCCACGTGAGGTCGACACGGGGGTTCGGTATTCGCGTGTCAGGGCTGCCGTCGGGCGTCGAACCCGAAGGTCGTCTGTCCGGATCGAGCACCCCAGTTCATGCTACGCAATCAATCGAGGGTCGCCACGCCCTGTGTTTCGAGAGGTTTGCTGATCCAGCAGGCCCCTTGCCCCTTCGTAAGCCAGTAGCTGCGATCGACTGTTACGTCGCCGGTACCGGGAATCCAAGGATGTCGCAGCACTGCAACGTAGAGATCGTGACGCGGCGTACCGTCCTCATCCCAGTTGATGCCTTCGACCATCAGGCTCGTGCTATCCGGGGACCACGCAACCGAGGCTATGTCGGAGTCCGACGCGTCAGGAATCACAAGCCTTGAAGTAGCGCCGCCAAACCATAGGTCCTTCACGTAGACGTCCTTCAATGAGCGCCGCGTGGAATCGCGAACCTGCATGTGGCCAGAGCGATATGAGACGAAGGCCAGATAGCGTCCGTCCTTGGACCTCTTCGCGTATTGGGCTCGGTCGTCATTCGAGGTGAGCTCTCTTCCGGCGCCGCTCGCAAGGTCGATGGATGCGACGCTGTCCACGCCACTGGCTTTCGACTGGCAGACAATGCTTCGTCCGTCGGGAGCGACATCAGGGCGTGCGTACCACTGCGCTCCGCCAGCCACGATGGTCGGCGTGCCACCCCCTGTGATCGAACGAACTCGAGATGTCGAGTTCTTCGTGTCGTACTCGTGGTAGGCGAGAACGCCGCCGTCGCTCGACAGCGATGGCCCGCCGCAATCTACTGCGTCCAGTCCATCGGGCTTGATCTCGCGTGTCCCATCGCTAGATCTGACGAACACGGTCACGCGCCACGCGTTGTCTGGGTCGCTCCATGTCGAAGCCTCATATGCCAGCAGCGATCCCGTATCGGATGCGACCGGGAGAGACAGCCATCTGGCGGTCGATGCCGAGAAGGTGATCTCGCCCGTCGCCGCGTCGATGCCGCCCAGTTCGAAGCAGCCCCTGTTCAGAATCCCCGCAAATAGTCTGCGGGAGTCTGGCATCCAAGACGGTGCCGTTGCAGCGCCCTCTCGCGCCATGGTCGTCTTCTTCGTCCTGAGATCCTGTACGACCACGCGCCATTCGCCAGCATCGGAGACGAGATATGCAAGCCGTCTACCGTCGGGAGACCACGTGCACAGCGCAACGTCCTTGTGCTCGACGTTGAGCCAATAGCCCTTCAAGCTAGACGTAGACGATCGCACAGAAGCGACATCGGCTACAAACACGCGGTATCCTCCCGCCGACTTTTCCGTCACAGCCACGTGCTTGTCGTCTGCCGAAAACGCCACGCCGATGTACTCTGCGCCGGTTTGGTTATAGATGTGGCCGACCTGCGAGAAGCCTTTCGCGTCCGCGACAACGACACGGCTCGCTTGGTGATTTGTCTCCACGTACGCGAGGTACTTGCCGCTGCGGGACCAAGTTGGGTGGGAGTTGACGGCCTCTGGATCCTGACCATCCACGTCCGTCGTCTTGCCGGTCGCTACCCGGAGTATCGACACTTGGGAGGCAGAGCCTTGCTTGTGCTCGAATGCCACCCTGTTCCCGTCAGCGCTAACAGCGGGCGAGCGTGCGTCGCCATCCAATTCGGGCGTCAGATCTTCCTTGGATGCCGGATCGTAGGGACGGGCTCTATAAAGATGCCATTGCCCCGCCTCGGTGCGTTCGGAGTAGTAGATCCACTTGCCGTCGGGTGCGCACGAGCAGCCGACAGCATCGGGGCTGAAGGTGACCTGTTTGCGTCCCGAACCGTCGGCGGCGATTGTGTATATGTCGGTCTGATGATCATGGGCTGCGAACTCCGACACGTCATCGACGAAAGTGATCACTCCCGATGGCGTTGGCGCACGTCCCCAGGCTTCGACTCCCGCCTCCGCTATGGCTATTCCGCCAGCTATCAGAAGAGAGGGAAGCAACACAGCATTGACTGCGAGATCTAGCCAGCGACGCCGGTTGCTGCCTTTCGGTGCCATCCATGATCTGAACCGACCCAGTTGCCGGCCCGCCCAAGGAACGACATCCAAGAGCGCGGCAAACCATCCCACGACAGCCATGAGCGCGACCATGCTACCCCCATCATCTCGTCCCAAGGCGGCTCCGAGCACAGTCTAGTCTCCACTGCACCGCCCGGTCGTCTACTGGCTCGCGGGTCAACCTGTGTACGGGCACCTAGACTGGAGACACCCCAGGGCACAACCTGTTGGCACCCTCCAAACGGGAAGGGCAGCCCGCGTGCAGGTTCCCTTCGCAGGGGCACCGGGCGAACGCAGGGAGGAAGCTCGACTGGGCATTAGGAAGCCACTGACATGATCTTGCACTGAGGAGACCACGTGGCGCCGAACGGAGCTTCATGCTCATCGGCCGCCCAGTCCCTTCTCGCACAATCCGCTGTCTCGCCCTTGCCCCGTAAATGCACGATCGCTGGCCCCGCCAGACGATGGTCTTGGCTTCGCATCCTCCGAGACTGCTTCGCGCACGTCGCGTCGGGTCCTCACACCCGCCGAACCCGAGTGCTTGCCCTCTGGCATCGCAGCCCGGCTGAGGGGGCCGAGACCGCGCCTAGCTCACCACTTGCAGTGGGAACATCCAGACTCGCCGCATCATTCCCGTCGCATCGGGTTGCTGGCTCTCGTAGGGCCTGCCGGCCAAGGTCACTCGGCCAATGAAGACATACTGCTTCGGTCCCGGGCTCTCGAACAGAAGACAGATGACCCCATTGCGGTTCGACTCGCCCAGTGTTGAGTTCTGTGCAGCTTTGAGATCTTGGTCACCGGTCAGGCCCATACCGGTGTAGTGCAGGACACCGCCCTGCCATTCATCGCGGTATGGCTGCTTGTTCTGCGCCCCGGAGAAATGGCTGATCAGCAGGAGAGTGTTCGTCGCAAGTGATCGCCGCATGCCTCCCCTGGCGGAGCATCCAAATACGCGAGGTAGGTCTGTGTCGGAGAGCGTCTGCCCCGGCTGGATCTGAGAGTCCCCAACCTGGATGGGTGCTCCGAGCGGAACGGGTGGCCATCCACGGGGAGCTTGGATGTGGCTGTGGACGGCCGGCACTGCGATATGGGCCGTATGCCCCGGTACGTAGTAGGCGCCCCTCGGGCTGCGCTTGACCCGATGAAGCGCCGCAAGGTCTTCGAGAACGGCTTCGACGATGGCCTTCGTCGCGCCAACGCCATCGCGACGCGCCACTTCGTCTGACATCCCCGGCCCACCTGATCTGAGCGCGTCCAGGACGCGAGCGCTTAGCGAATCCACGATCCCCCATCTCTACCGGAAGCTGCTGAGCGGCGCTGAATGAGCGCTACTCTCGCCGTGAGCGATGTCCGAGCGAATCTGCGATCAGGGCGACGTCCTCGATCGTGAGGGTCGTCGGCTCGTTGCCGATGAAGGTAGGCAATGCCTTCGGGTTCAGAACCCACACGTCAGGCCGCACGCCTGCGGGAGGAGGATCAATCCACCAATCGGGCATCAGGACAACGCCCCGCGGGCGCACTTTGCGTCCCGTCGTTTCCTCGATCGCGCCCCGCACCCAATCGCGGATGGCGGACACCTGTGCGACTGGATCCCGATCCGGCACATACCCGTTCACCTTCAGCACCTTGCCGTCATAGGTGGCCTTGGGGTTGTCACCCCGCTTGCTGAAGGTCTTGGTCTCAAGGACAAAGACTCCTTGGGGGGCGATGAGGACGTGGTCGACGTTGAACCCCGGTGCGGGGATATCGTTGAGGATGCGCCACTGCACGTCCCGGTGCAGCTCAAGGTACTGGGCTACGGCCTTCTCGCCGTCGCGACCCTGCTTCAGCGCGTCGGTTCGGGCCCTGAGTCCGCGCCAGCGAAATGCGGAGTACACGAGACTCACAATCGCGAAGACCAGGGCGAGGACGGGCTGGCGGGGTACTCGCAGCCACGCGGCCAGCCACTCGTAGCCGGCGAATGCGAACAGCAGCACGGGCGGGAAGACGATTGCGATCAGCTCCGTATCAAGCAGTTCGTCGAGCTGGCGCTGAACTGACTCTCCCGGGTTGTGTAGTGGCCGCTGCTTCAGCGGCGAGCGACGGCTGTCCGCCACGGTCGCGCCCTTCTTCGCCATCGTCGACCCCTCCCCCGGAGCACATGCCTGGCCCAGGATGCCACACATGCACCGAGAAGGCGCGGCTTCCAGCACGTGCTTGTCGACTATGATTGCCGCAGCCGACGCATGGGGGATCGCATGGAACTGTTCGAATTCAGCAACTTGAACCTTGCCGCGCTCCCGCGCACCCCACTCAAGCTCGAGCGGGAGATCCAGCGGCTTCTCGAAACCAACCTCGAAACGGTGTTCGGCATTCGATTCCTGGCGACCGAATTCTCAACCGGCGAGAAGCACGCTGGCCGAATCGACAGCCTGGGTATCGACGAGAATGGCACGCCGGTGATCGTCGAGTACAAGCTCACATCGAGCGAGAATGTGATCAATCAGGCGCTCTACTACTTGGACTGGCTGGTCGACCACAAGGCCGATTTCTCCATGCTCGTGCAGAAGAAGCTCGGTCCGGACGTGCAGATCGACTGGACGTCACCGAGGGTCCTATGCGTCGCCGACGGCTTCGGGAAGTACGACTCCTACGCTGTCCAGCAGATTGGCCGCAACATCGAGCTCGTCCAGTACAAGGTCTTCGCCAACCGGTTCCTTCTCGTGGACGTCGTCAGCGGCGGCCGGGCTGCTAGCAAGACCGCGAAGGCCGCTATACAGGACACGGCCATCTACAGCGTCAAGGCCCACCTCGGTCACACCACGAGCGCGCTGGCCGAAGTTGCCCTGGAGATTCGGGAGTACTTGTTGGGCCTGGGCGAAGACGTCACAGAGAGCCCGGTCAAGAACTACGTGGCCTACCGCACGACGCGGAACTTCTGTTGTTTCGAGGTCCACAGGAAGCACCTCTTTCTGTATCTGAGCCTCGACCCGGCCATCGCCGTAGGTTGTGATTTCTGCCGGGATATGCGAGGTATCGGCCATTTCGGCACCGGAGATCTTGAGCTGCGGATCACCGATCCCGCGCAGCTCAACCGCGCGCTAGAACTCATCGGCCTTGCGTACGAGCAGGCGTCTGGCGGCGTGGCGTAGGCCGACAGCCTCCGGACGCGTCGCGACGCTTCGCAGGCGCCACCACGGTAAGCTGGCGTTCGGGGTGGAAGCCCGATGCACTGGGCCGCGAGCACGAACTCAGCGTCGTGGGCTATCCATCACACTCGGCTGCCATTCAGCCCTCGGTGTGCGCCATGGCGATGGCATAGACCGACTTGACGCCAGCGTCCCTCAGCTGCCGGGCCGCCTCCTGCATCGTCGCACCCGACGTGATGACGTCGTCGACGAGCAGTACCTTGCGCCCCTGCGCGAAACCAAGCCTGCCAACCCCCATGGCTCCACTGATCGCTTCGCGCCGCTCGGAATGCGACAGACCCCTCAATTCGATGTCGGTCTTGAGCATCACGAGGGCATTGCGTTCATACGGCAACGCGAGCTGCTTCTCGAGCGCCTCGGCCAGCCTATCGGGGAGCGACCACCCTCGGTCGGCGTAGCGGTGCGGGTTGGGCGGGATGGCGACCACGACATCGACATGTCGCATCGCATCGGTCTCCTCGTCTATGAAGCGACACATGTAGTCGCCACAGATCTTAAGCATGGCGAATCGTTCATCCTCTGTCATCGCTCGAGGGTCCTTGAGCCATCTCACGACGTTGGACCACTTGTCCGAGCGCTTCACGCGAGAATAGTAGGCTCCGCAGGCCCATACCTCATCGACCAAAGGCCGCAGCCTCGCAGGCGCAAGACGATCGGCGGAATCCACGGTCTTCTTGACCGCATCCCAATGCTCGTCGACCACGAAGGGCGTCCAGCGCCTCGCGAGACCTAGGCGCGCCTGGGCGATAGCGTTGCCCTTCTTGGCGCACGCCGCCTGCATTAGTGCGAGAGCTCCCGGCCAATCCCCGTCATCCATCGCCACTTTCGCTTGCTCGTACCTTGCGTCGCACTCGAGCTCGGACGGTCGGAGGTGTTCAGGGACCATCTTCAGCAGGTCGAGCGCCTCTTTGATGTCGCCCGCCTCGGCGGCTTTGCGCGCCCTTTCCACCAACTGGGGGTACAGCTTCTCACGGTCAATCATCGAGGTTCACCCGCCCCGGCTGCGAGAAGGGCTGCCTCATCGACCACAACCGGCTTGAGGATCATCTGACCGGCGGTGGCGAGGATCACTTCGCAATCCGGCATCCGATCGGCTAGCAGACGCACGGCGGCTGCGAGAGTCGCGCCTCGTGTGCATACGTCGTCGATGAGAACGACACGGCCGACGCCGCCGGGCCGTCTGATCTCTAGGCGCTTGGCGTACTCGAGTTCCCGCTGCCCATCGCCCATATCCCTCCACGGGGGGCGTCGCTTGGATATGGGAGAGGTGAGCCTCAGCGCCGGCACGTAGGTCGACCCGATCAGGTGGGCGAGCTCCTCGCCGAGCAAGCGAGTGCGATTCATCTCGCCCGCCTCTGCCTTGTCGGGCGACAGCGGGATGGAGAAGACGGCGTCGACCCCATCGGAGAGACCCCGGTCGTCCAAGCAGTAGGACATCCCGAGCGCGAAGGGATGGATGCGCGAAGCGGCACCGGTCTTGAAGTCATAGAACAACCTCGACACTCGCTGTGTCGATTCGCTCACGCCACCTAGGTAGCAGCGGGAGGGGATGATCCAGTAGGCGGGGACGAAGTCGACGAAGCGGTCCGTCAACGCCCGAAGCCTCTGCGGCGTCGCGTGTTCACGTGCCGAGATGCGTCGCAGCCCCTGCCAACGCACGCAGCCCGTGCACTTGCGGGCGATGCAGCTGGCGCCATCGGTCCCCAGCGAGCACTCGACATCGAAGTCGATGGGCTCCCAGGTAGGCGGGATGAGGAAGACCTGCCTGCCCTTCGTCGCGACGAGCTCACGGATCCGCGCGGCGTCACCAGGCTCTAGCAGGGGCCGCTCCGAGGAGATCTGTGTGGGCCGAAGCCACACCGTATGATCGACATAGTCGATCTCCGAGACACGGCCCTGCAGATACACACCGGGCTCAGGCGTTCCTGGACCGTGAAAGTAGACGAAGACGTCTGCGCCAGTCTCCAGCACGTCAATGTAGTTGCGCCAGCCTAGTCGCACCCTCCCGTACTCGTCTTGGCGAGTCGGGACGCTTGCGGGGGTGAAGCCGTCGTAGCCACTCCAGATCTTGTAGGCGAACCTCAGCTGCATACGCTGAGCACCTCCCTGAACTCCGTGATGGTGTTCGCGCCTCGTTCGGGTCGCTCATATCCGTAGTCGACCCACAGGAACTCCACGCCGGCGCGAAGCGCCATTGCGGCATCAAGCGCTGTGTCCCCGACGAAGACGCTGCACTCCGGGCTCACGCCCATCCGATCGAAAGCCATGTGCAGTCGGGTAGGATCGGGCTTACGCCGGCGGCAGTTCCCCGCGTGGATGACCGCGCCGAAGAGAGGGCCCAGACCGGTGACTCTCAGTAGCGGCTCGGCGACCCAAGCCGGCAAGCTCGTCGCCACGCCGAGCGCGCAGGTCTCGCTTGCCGCCTGCAGCGCGTCGCGTACTCCCGGATACAGCCTGAGCCGTGCGCCCTCCCTTTCGCATAGGGATTCGAAAGCAGTGCGGCTCATGCCAGGCGCCTCCTCGATGAGCCGCACCAGGTTCCCTCCACTGCGAAGCCGGCCGAGCAGATCCAGCGACGACGCATGCCCTGCCGACGAGACAAGGTCGGCGTAGAACGGCCAGCTGTCCCAGACCGTCCCGTCGAGGTCGACCACTAATCCCTTGCGAGCCATGCCGCAAACTCCGCGTCGGTGGCCCCAAGCGAGAAGACCGCGTCTCCCGGAAGCAACTCGGAGGCGATCTGCGAGTTGCCGGAGGTCGCATCCCTTTCGTCATCGGACGCGAAGGTGGCGACGGGCTTCTTCTGCTCACGCGCGAACCGATACGCATTCATCGCGCCTCCGGACGCGGACGACTGGCTCACAAGGACCGACTCCGCGAACGCGACGATGAGCTTGTTGCGCTTGCGCAGAGTCAGACTCGATGCCGACATGCCGAATGGGAACTCGCTCACGAGCACCGCGTTCTCGTATTCGAGGAACGACTGCCACAGGGATCGGTTTTCCGGCGGGAATGGGCGGTCCAGCCCGCACGGCATGACACAGATCGTCGGGGCGCCCTCATCGTGGGCAACGCGATGACCGATCGTGTCGGCACCAAGTGCGAAGCCCGACACGATACCGAGCCCGGCGTGACACGCGGCTGCTGCGAATCGTGCATGAAGGCGAGCATACGGCGGAGCGATTGCCCGCGAACCGACACATGCCACAGAGCGAAGTGACGGGAGCAGACCGGTACCACGCTGCACGTAGAGCACGGGAACCGGGTTGTTACTCACATAGACGGCCGGCGGATAGGAGGAGTGACCATAGGTAAGGACGGAGGCGCCCAGACGTTGAGCGGTTTCGACTTGCCTGGCTGCTCGATCCGCGGCTTTGGCGCGCTCCTTCTCCGAGACTGCGCGCAGTGCCTCGACCAGCTTCCCGCGCGTCACGCCCTTGAAGGGCATCAGGTCAGGCTCGTTGACCAGGCGCCGGGGATCTACGTTGCCCTCGAACAGGGCCTTGTACTTGTTCGGCCCGAAGCCCTTGACCGCATCCAACACGTAGAGGGCCGAGAGAAGCTCGAATTCCGGCAGGTTCTGCGACTGCCCCCAGGCCTTGCCCATCGACCATATCCGTGTCTGCTCCAAGGCGTCCCCTCTCGCTGCAGACAGTCTAGTCGACCCCGGACGCGCATGACGCCGGATAACGCGAACACATGCCCGGGCCACAAAGGGGAACCAGTGCCGCGGTCCCAGCCTCTGAAGTTAACCTCGGGTCAAGCACCCGAGGGTGCAATGTCGCCTTTCTACGGCACAGATGCTACGTATTCGCGCGAACTGTGAATGCGTCCTGTTTCTGCGCCGGATTCGCTACGTATTCGCTCCAGATGTGCATACAAGACCCCGCTGCGGCACGAACACGACGCATTCGCTGCGGCAGCCGCCTGCCCTCCACCAGAGACTGCAGCGCGGGCGTCCGGTCGCTTCTGCCGGCACCGACGTCCGATGACCTGGTCGTCCAGGATGACCCCGTGATCTCCTCGCGGCGCATGCGCCCCCCTGGGTGCCTTCCCATATGCCCAAAGCGGCGCCGCGTCACTTCGCGATTGGCCATCGGTGATCTCCGCGAAACGTGAAGCGCCCCGGGGGTCCATGTCGCATAACGTGGCGACAGCTCGTGCGCTACCGGAGGTCCTGGCCCGGTTCCTCAAGCAGCAGCCTTTCGAAGTCCGCGGAGGCAGTCTGCAAGATGCCAGCGGCAGTTCGTCTCAGCGCTGCAGACTCCTCCCGCGCAGAACGAATCCTATCGGCCAACGTCGACTGCTCCTCCTTCGGAGGCATCGGGAACTCCAGAGCCAGCAGCGCTGGCTTCGAGATGTTCTTCATCGTTGGAGACGTCCCGGTTATGGCAGCCTCGATTTGTCTCCGTACGAAGGGCAACCGCAGTACCTCCGCCAAGAACTCCGGTTCGATGGGACGATCCATCAGGGGAACGACTCTGAAGATCTTGTCGCACAGCAGCAGATGCGAGGTCACCTCTTCCACCAACGCGATTGCCCCAACCAGCCTGGTGACATTCGCGCGACTGATGAGCAGATCACCCTGCTGCACCTCCAGGCGGGGTTTGGGCTGGAGGGATGGCGGTAGAGCCTTGTTCTGGATCGGATCAAAGCTGCCGAAAGACACGGCGCCCAACTTCAGAACGCCCCACTCAGCGCCCGCCGCAGGGCGGGACAGGCACTGGGGGCTCCACCCGTTCTCGAGATCCTCCACGACGTCGCCGAGCTGCACCATCGGAAGCGTTGATGATGCGACCGAGCGTCCCAAGTGGGCGTTGATCGATGCTTCGTGACTCCACCTGTTCAGCATGTCAAGCGATGTGGCAAAGAACTCCTGAGAGACTGGAGGGGGTTCCTCCTCCAGCCCGAGTGAAACCTCGAGTGACTTCACTGCGCGAGCGACCACTCCATGCGAAGCGTCAATGGCCCCACGGGCCAGTTGTACTTGGGAATCATATGCGGCCACCATCGCCCTCTGCTCACTCAGATCAGGCAGGGGAATCTTCAGACTGAGCACCCCGTCGGGAGTCACGCGCTTGCGTCCGCTGGTACCTGTGGAGAGTCGTTTTAGCCTCTCCAGGAAGCCGTGTGTCCTCAGCGCTATCGCGACAAATCGGCCGTCTAGGACGTTGGGATCTGGAGTGAACACCGGGAATTCTGAGGTAACAACTGCCTGAGCAATTGAAGCCGGCACGATAGCTATGGCTCCACTGCGCGCGTCTATCTTGGACATCACTATGTCTCCGGGAAGCGCAGCAAACATCGAACCCTTGTACGCCGCCGCTCTGGGACGCAGCGAGATGGCGCCGGTGAAATGAACCGAGATCGGCTGGTGTGTCTCGAAGTCCTCGGGAGCAACTGGCTGAAGGCGCTGTTGAAGCAGTCCCCGCAATTCGACTTCAGCGTGCCTCGAAGATGATTCGTCGGAGCCGGCAGACATGATCCAGGGTTCCAGCGTCTCCCACTGATGGATCAGACAGTGGGAGGCCGGAGAAAATCCGGCATTGTGTCCGCTCGTGCTCCGCCGGCGAGCCAAGCCTTGAACTCTCGGTAGGCCTCTAGCGTTCTCGGCAGATCGTTTGGGACCCCTTCTCCAGTCTCACCGGTAGTCGAAATCCCAACCGACTGCGGAGCCGCACTGAACACGGGGTAGTTGAAGAGTTCCTTAGCCGTCCGCCACAGTTCCTCGTTGTGCCGACGATCCACTTCTCGAATCTCAGCTCGTAGCGCGCGCGATGCTCGTGCGGCCGACTCGGCAGCGTACTGATCGAAAGCCCGAAAGTACTCCTTCTTCTTCTGGGCGACGATCGTTCGATGTGCCGTTGCTCCCGTCCAGACCGCCTTGGACAACTTCGTTCTCCCTGGGCCCCGGGGAAGAACCGAGGGCTCGCCCGCGGACCACGAAGCCGCTACTCGGACCACGCCCAGCGCGGCAAGTTCGTCGAGCACCGCGGCGACCTCAGGCACATTGGCGCCTGTGAGCTGCGGTGCGTGCGCGGAAACGAGGGCGTCGCGCGCTTCGCTGAAGACCGCGTCATGCTTCGCACGCGCGTCAGACCAAGCGTCGTCCCACTCAACTTCGTCCTGGGCCGTGAATCTCTGCATGAAGACAACCGACGCCTTGACCGTTGCGTCAGAGGACTTGAATGTTGCTTCAGGCAGACTCACTACCGCCAGGATCCGCGCTCGGCTCTCTGTCCAACGTCGCAGCCATCCCAGGGAAGGATTGTTCAGATTCCCGTCCGGGAGGACGATCCCCAAACGCCCGCCCGGCGTCAGCAGCTCCAGACACCGCTCTACGAATAGCACCTCCGTGGCGCGATTTGTCTTGCCGCGACCTACCTCATAGAGATCCAGAATATTGGTCCCCTCCGCCTGCAGCATGCGCGCTTGACTGGTTTCCCACGCGGTGCCATAGCGTTCCAGGCATCTCATGCGGTATGCGGGATCATTTGGAACTCGGGTCTCTTCTGTGGCGCCGACCTTCTGATCGCTTCCGACGTTGGCCCCGAACGGTGGATTCGTCATCACTAGGTCGAATCTGCCGGGGAATATGCCATTGATGTCAACAAGTCCATCGTGGTAATGGATGCCACCGTGGCCGTCGCCGTGCATGATCATGTTCATCTTCGCAGTGCGCGCCGCTCGGGCCTCCGCATCGCATCCAAAGAGACAGCCCCAGGCGAGGCGCCCAACTCGACTGTCCGAGGGACCGCCATCGTCTGCCGACGGCAATAGATCCAGGTTGAGAGCAGCGAATGCAGCGTCAACTTGCGCGTCTTCGTCGTCCGGCGAGAGCTGCCTTGCCTCAATTGCCGCACGTTCTGAGTCTTTGGCTGCTTGAACATCCGCCGTGATCGCAGCACGCACGTGCTCGAAGGCCTTGATGAGGAATCCCCCGGACCCAGCGGCAGGGTCGCAGATGCGCTGGCCCTCAACCGGATCCAGCAGCTCAACTACGAACTCAACAACAGGCCGTGGCGTGAAGAACTGACCGAGCTCCCCCCGAAAGGTGCTTCCGAGAAAGCTTTCGAAGGCAATCCCCTTGATGTCCTCGCTCGTCTTCGAGAGGTCGAATCGCTCAAGCTTCTTGACGATACGGCGAAAGGTCGGGGCTGAGATTGTCAGGCGGTCATTCTCAGCAAACAGCTCATCGGCCGCAAAGAAGGCCTTGGTCTGGAGAAAGAGCTGTTCGTGGACGGAAGGTTCGTTGCGCATCCGCGTGGCCTCACGTCGATCCAGAAAATCGACCGTGAAGGTGCCAACCAACCCGGACCGCTCAACGTACATCTTGACGAACAGGATCTTCGAGATCGTGTCGAACGCGCGGCCCGGGTCCATCTTGTGGACGTCGCGGAGAATGTTGTGACACTCGGAGAGGAGGTCCTGAAACTCCTTCCGGTCGAACGCGCGCAGCCGCCGCTTGATGTCCTCGATCCGCCCCACGTTCCCCCAGTCTCTCGCCGCGGGGATCTCGTTGATCGGCACGAAGTCCCCCGGCAGACCTGGCACTAGCCGGAAGATCCCTGTATACCTCCTGTTGGTGGCGACAAAGAACTCGGTGCCCACGGCCCTGGTATAGGACTCACCTTGATAGAAGTCGGCTCGGTTGATGTTCACACTCTCGTTCTTGCACTCAACAACAAGAACCGGAGACCTCGATTGGGTCTTCGCGTCAGCCGTCTCCCAAACGACGATGTCAGCGCGCGGGCTTTGCCTACCGTGCGTCGTTCTGCGCTCTTGGTCCATCTGACTCAGGTCATATCCCAGAATGTCGACCAGGTGCCGGATGAAGTTCTGCCGGACCGGCTCCTCCGGCTTTGATCCAACGCTCCGCCATTCTGAACGGAGTGGAATCCAAAGCCACTCGCCGTCGGTATGCAGTCCTTCGGAGGCCGCCGGGAACGGTGTCTCTGGGATCCAATTCGGCATAGGCGTCGGCATGGTCACACTCCGATTCGCATCTGGTCCGTCATTGTTGCGCGGCTGCCGGGCTCTGGAGTCCCGCGCCGTGGGAAGCCGGTGCGCCTAGCCTAGGTGAGGTCGCCGTGACGCGCAAATCCCGTTGCAAGTGATCCAGAATCTCGCCTCTCAATCATCTGGTGCTCTTCTCGTCGCAGACGCGTGGCTTCTCGGACGGAGAAGAGCTACTGTCCGTCACCACTCGAGGTGACGGAGGATCGAGATGGCGTCAAGGTCCAAGAGCGTGCTTCCGAAGACGAGAAGTCCGGAGGAGTGGGAGGCGTTCTTCCGATGCATCGCAACGCGCTGCCCCACCGCGGCCCGCAACCACGCGCTTCTCTACCTCACATACCTGACCGGCCTGCGTATCGGTGAGGCTCTGGCACTTAGCGAGCGTGACGTGGACCTCGACCTGCTTAAGGTGCATGTGACCCGGGGCAAGACGGGCGAACGGATTGTGCCTCTGCCAGACGACCCAAAGCTCACCCAAACGCTCACTCGGTGGCTACAGGTCCGCAAGTCGTGGCCGGCGAGCGACCTGCTCTTCATCACGCGGTCCGGCGAACCCATCAGGCCCAGCGCCGTCCGGCGCTCCATGGCGCTCTACGGCGCTCGCAGCGGTATCGGCCACGTGACGCCCCACATGCTGCGTCACTCGGCCGCGACCGAAATGCTGGCGAACGGCGCACCACCGATCGGCGTGCAGCGCGTGCTCGGGCATCGGAGCCTTCGGACCACACTCGAGACATATGCGCATGCCTGCGACACTCACGCGGCAGAGGCGATGGCGCGTCGGTTCGGGCGGTAGGCCACGAGCCTCAAAACCCACGGGGCCGTCGGGCGTACCCGGCGACCCCATGACACCCGCGTGGAGACTCCTGCGCCGCGGGCACCCCCGAAGCTACGCCCCAGTACTTACCGATTCCTAACCGAGAGCACAACGTCGCGACTCCCTAGGCCGGCATCGGCCAATACGTAGCCTCCAGCCCCCCACCAGGACATGGGCTGGTCAAGCCCGCCGAATGTGTAGCCTCTTACGATGAGTTTGGCTACCTTGCGGCCTTAATCCGACGCGGCGTGATTGTTTCGTACGATCGCGCTGATCTGTCGGACAGCGGAGACCAGATCTGCCGATTGGCCAAGGGTGTTGGTTCCGGCTCCCTAGACCGAGCGGTCTGGAACTCCGCCGTCATTCGGATTCTCGTGCTGGTCGTACAGCCCTTTCAAGAGGTGGAGGGGCAAGGGTAGACGATGGTGTCGACATGCGACAACAAGCAATGGCCACCACCCGAACTTCATTGCGGACATGTCTCGGCATTCGGACGACTGCTCGCACTCGCCAAAGACCTGAGACAAGAATTCGCTCGAGGCTCGTTCGACGCACACATTCGACACAACTCCTCCATGCGAGGAGTCGTTGGTGTACATGTGTGCTTCTGAGGACTCATCCGGATACCAGAATTGGAAGTTGCAGTGCTGCAGGCGCTCCCGCTTGAAATCTGCGGTGGCTCCGTACGTCTCTTCGTCCCCAAGGAGAGCAGCCCAGAGAGCAATGGTCGGATAAAGGGTGCTGCCGCTCGTGGCCTTCTCGCGATACTCATCGTCACCCGCAACCGGATGGGACAGGAGGTCGCCGTACGAGTCGAGGACGCAAGGGTAGTGGCCATGAGTTTGATAAGAGAAGGCAGCGCGTCCTAACATCTCAGCGAGCCAATGCAGAACGAAGCCATGATTTCGTGCGTCGGACGCCAGCAGCATGGCCGCAATCGAAACGTCGATTGCCTGCTCGTCCCTAGCGGGCAGCATAAGCGCAGGGTTGCTCGAAATCAGAGCCTTTACCGACCTTATGGTCATGGAGACTAAGTCCAGCCATTGCGGCCTGGTCTCGTCCTCACCATCCCCATAGCGGGAAGCCGCCCAGGACGCCCAGACGCCGTACGTGGACAGACGCCCGAGCACGTCGAAGAGTTTCAGATTGACGTCGAGGCTGGACGACGCTCGGACGCCGCTCGAAAGCGCGTGCAACGTGTCGACATAGGGGAGGACGTTAGCAGTCAGGTACTCTCCGCACACCTGCTGGTACGCCGAATAGATTGAGAAGAAGGCGGCTTCGGCGTCTTGCCCGAACCTGTCCTTTCGACCCGCGTATTGGCTAACTATCTTCCATCCGTGGAGCAGTGCCAATTCGCTCGACAGGTAGGCTGCCTCCATGTTCCCGGCATCGCGCGCCCATCCGAACATCACCCACAGGCAAATGCCAATCTGCCGGAGCGCCGTGATCCGCTCCGCATCACCGACGCTATCCACTGCGGCGAGCGACTCGGCCAGGGCCGCAAAGTGTCTATACGACACTTCCGGCTCATCCAATAGGGCCAGCGATTTGCGAAGATCCGATCGAGCGCTTTCGGGCAGCAGGTCTTCCCTCAGGAAACAGGACATGATGAGAGATGCGAGTCTGTCGCCGTTCCATTCCTCGAAGGTGATGCTCGACGTGGTGTGCTGTTCGGTGAAGCCCGTCACTTGGGGACGGACTTGCTCTCGGATGTCTCCGCCGAGGCAAATGCATATCACAACATCTTTGCCACGATGCTCGGGAGGAATCCGGTGAGGGATATACGCATCTAGGATTTCGTTGAGCGAGGGGCGCAGCGACTGCACAGCGTCACCGTCCCAGTCCCTTCGAGCGAGGTCGCCAGGCTTGATTGCGAAGAGGTAGACCTTCTCGGGCGCCCCATCGAGACTTCCTACGGCTCCAACGTCGACACCGTCCTGGCGCGTCCCTCTGCCTGGGCGCGAGAAGACATTCAGACCCAGTTGGCTCAGAAGGTCTGGGAGGATTGCGTCGAGCTCGCCCCTCTCCCGCAGGGACGAAAGGTATTGTCTGAGAATCAGCTTCATGTGTTCATCTTCTCATTTCGGAAGACGCGCAACATGTAGTCGAGCCCCACTGGGTCCAGGTACAGCATTCGGGGAAACTCCATCTCCGTGCTGTGCTTGTGCAGGGGCGTCTCCCTCCGATGGCTGTGTCCGTCGGACTCATACACATAGCTGATGGACTTCCGCCCATATAGCAGCACGCTCTTCGATACCAGGCTCAACAGGACCGACTGCGCTTCAGCTGCTTTCCAGGATTCAGCCATGAGTCGTGTCATGTGGCGGCCATGGGCCTCCCGATGGGCCTCGCTCGGGTGGAGGGCTGGGAGGTTGCCGACTGAACTCAGGTCATCCAGGTAGTTGTCGATCGACTTCAGGGCCTGCTCCAGTGCAGATCGCACCTCTGCACACTCGAGCTGAGACTGCTGCAGCACGAACTCCCGCACCTTCCCCGTGAAACTCAGCAGCAGCGGATCGAACAGCAGCTGTACAAGTTGGCTCCGGACCTCGTCCTCTTTCGTCGCTCGCATCAACGAAGTGAGCACCATTGCGGCACTGACCGGCTGGAAGAACAGATAGCCGACGGCCTTCCGAGCGACAAAGAGCACTCGCACGGGATCGGCCGGCTCGATCTCAGCGAGATCGATCTGCAGCAATACGCGTTCGTCGTGGCTTGCGCTCGCGATCTCGCGCACTCCATCGCAGAGAGCCCGTTCCCCGGTCAAGAACCATCGCGTCATGATCTTACTCATCAGTGCCTTGTTCTTCATTAGCTCTCTAGCCGTGCTATCAAACGCCTCCATCGTCAGCTCGGTAGGGCTGGCAAGCAGCAAGTCCTCAAGCAACCGAATCGCCGGATCGGGATCGCTGCCGCCCAACAACTTGGAAATGCCAAAGTCAAGGCTGTCCAGCGTCCTCGTGCTAGCCGGTCTGACACGCGACAGGTTGGTCAGAAGAACATTGCGCAGCGAGGCGGGAATGTCGGACTCTGCGAACGCCAGAACCTCGGCTGCTGCATGCAGTGTGCAGTCGCACCCCTTCAAAAGTGCAGTCGAGACGGCCTCCACAACGCGAGGTTCTTGAGCCCCGTCGTGCCGCACGAGCGCAACTCCAGACCTCACAACTCCCGAAAGGAGCTGATCGTCGGTCTCGGCCGACGCACTCCGCTCCAGCGCCGCGATAACGTCGTCAGGCACCACTGCCCCATCAGGCCAGGCAAGCCGCCCAAGGGAGAAGACCGCGCGCCCGCGCAATTCGATGTTGTTCTCTTGGCTGAGGCGGATCGCCTGGGCGGTGAAGAACTCAATGTCAGTGCGAGAACCCGCCACAAGCACACACGGCAGCAAATCCGCGAAGTCGTCAGGGCTGGATTCGATTTCCGCCAACGCCGGGCGCGGACGAGAAGGATCCTTCCCCAAGAAACGGTCAAGACTCGCTAGGATGGACCCCGCGGCCAAGTCCTGGCCCGCCTCGCGGTACAGCCCAAGCGCGCATCTCATGACCGACGGGACCGACGCCACCAGATCCGGCAGGGCTTCTTCAAATACGTGTCGCGTCAAGAAGAAGTCCACGCTGGCCGATGGATTGTTCTCAAGGGACTCAAAGGCCTCGACGACATCAAGGAGCCCGTCGTTGTGGAGAGTCACCAATTCCATCGCAACCGTGCTGCGCTCGCCGCTGTCGGCCAATACACCCGCAAATACCGCCTCGAGAAGGTGGCCCTCCCGATGGCCGCGGAGCAGATCTTCTTTGATGCTCACGCCAGATCCTCACTCAACAATTCCTGGGCGACGCATGGCAGTACGCTGGGGAAACCGACTTCCTCTGACGGGGTCCCAGGTGAATCTTACACGGCCCTGCTGACATCGAGCCATCGACCGTCTCAAGGACGCTTCGTGGCGGACACAGCTCAGTCTCGCAGTGCTGTTGAATCCGGCTACGTGTCGCGATGAGCCATCCCACGTGTTGCGACGACCCAAGGGGGCAGGACGAGATTCTGCCGCCGAATCCCTAGGCCCCTCATCCCTGCTCTCGAGTGCTAGCTCCCAGATGTGACCGCTCCATATCCCGGAAGTCGAGACCTCCAGGGTCCAAATGCGTAGCGTCCTCCGCGCACTGTCGCCCTCTACCCGCCGGCGCCGCGAGTGCGTAGCCCTTCTGGTGCAGGATGGCTACATTCGCCCAACGTCGGGCGTTTCACCGACTTGCCTCGCGCTGGATGCCAGTCCGAACCCTACGCGGTCCGCCCGGACGGCTTGTTGCGCCCAGCCTCGACTCACCTACAACCACGGCGGATGCTGAACCACCATCGAATCCGGTTCTGCGAACGAGGCGATCTTCGCGAGCGCACTCCGTCTTGCGGCCTTATGCGGCACCCTGGATTCCCCAAAGCACGCCAAGAAGGAACCGATGTCCGTCAGGTCATCGGAGGTGCCGAAGGCGTAGTACATCGGGATGGCGGTTGATTCGCGCTCCGACGGTGCCATTAGTAGATAGATCAGTCCGTTCACGTATCCCTCTATGTAGGCCACGTCAGGGTAATTGCGAGCCCTCAGCTTCTCCTTCTTCAGGGCTAGGTAGCTCTCGACTAGCGCCCGCAGGTTGCAGGCGTGTGAGTACTCGCCGCTCCCACGCATCGTGACCGCTCGCTCAAGCGCGTGCCTGAGACCGTCCTGATAGACGCCGGAGAACAGCACCTCCGGCACGTCAGTCATCTTCACCGCATCCCAGAGCAAGTCGTGTTGTAGGTCAACAAGGTTGAGTAGCTCATATGCCGCCTCGTAGAGTGAGTCATCGAGCATTGCTCCCGCTTCAACAGCTCTCTCCTTCACGCACTCAACGAAATAGCCGCCATCTGTCGCTATTGGAATGAGTCCTGCCGCCGCGAAGCGCTCGCATTCCTCGGCACTCGGGGTGACCACATAGGCCTGCCGATGGAGTGAGTCCATTCTCTCCTTGACGAGCCCGTAGATCGCAGCGAAGTCTGAGTCGGACAGCGAATACCCGATGAAGACCACCGTTTGTGTGGCCAGTATGGTGGTCAGAACGCCGCCAATGAGCCCAGTCCTCAACCGCTCTTCACAAGAGGCGTAGTCGGAAGTCGTCGCCACCACCGACCCGTAGTTGGTTACGGAGCCGTGGATCTTCAGAACCCTCCTGTCCGCAGCCTCCCAGAAGGCAAGATCCGGGTCGGTCACGAACGGCGTTGCATGACAGTACCGCTCGAAGTAGGTGTCCCAGTTTGTTGTGATGATGTTGCGGACAGGGAACAGGGTCCCTAGTTCTCTATGGAATCGCGTCGCCTCGCTCGCGAGTTCAGGGAACGAGTCGATGTTGTCGAAGCGGCCGGTGATCTCCTTGAGCAACTTGAAGCGTCCATTTGGCTGAGCGCAGAACTGCTCCATCACCTGAGGGAAAGGCGCGTCGGGCGCAGCACCTTCCACTTGTGCGGCGATTCTCTCGTAGAGGGTCTCCCTCAGGACGTGTCGGTTCTCGGTGCTGACCCCCGACCCAACGAACAGCGTCACGTCGCCTGCGAGAATCTCATCAAGCAGTTCCTCGCTCAGGACGAAGTCCTGCCTTCTCTGGCACACGTAGCAGTCGCAACTGCCGGGATGCTGCTCCACCGAGACCCCCTTGAGTAGGCGCAACGTTGGGCGCTTGACCTGCGCCCAGCCTGATTCGCATTATGCGCGCGCTTCCGAGTGCTAGGACTGAGTGATTGCGGCGCACGCGAGTAGCGACGCCTGGGCACGTTGCTCCGCATCTTGAACGCTTGGCCTCTCGCTCCGCGCAAGTCACGGGTCGGTCCACCACCACGCCGACTGTGGGGCTTTCCGTACGAGAAAGACCACTCACGGCGGCATGCAGTTCCACCGCGCGAATCGCTGAGTCCAGCGACTCTAGCGGCAGACGAAACCGAGCGCCTCCAGGCTCGCGAGGTACTGATCCACCGGAATCGCGATCGCACGCTCAGGCGCTTCCAAGGCAAGAACCTCGGGCAAGACCATGTCCGGATAGTTCCGGAGAACCCACTCAGCCACCCCCTGCCGTCTTGAGCTCTCACTCCGCTCGCCCAACCCCTCGGTGCGTGGCGGCGTGCCAATCGGCATCACCCAGACGCGGAAGAGATTCGCCTGCCACAGAAAGCGATGACAACCGAACAGCAACTCTCCCTTCACTGGCTGATCTAGATACGTGGGGTGGACGTCCAACGACACGCCCAGTTGGCGGCACAGAATGCCGGCGAGCTGCTTGTCTTCCCAACGGTGAGGGCGTGCCGCCTTGGCTCCTGACTGCAGAGCGGATTGGACCACGCCGCGCGCCCTGTCCGCGAACTGCGCCGCTTCGGCTTCCTGCTGTCGGCGACGATTCTCAAGCTCGGCTTCGACCTGGAGCGCCTCGGCACGGCGCTCCTCTTCGGCCCGTCGCGCCGCATCCCTGAGCTCGGCATAGTGCTCACCCAGGCCTGGGAAGTGAATCCAAGCCTTCTTGTTCGGATCCGGGGCATGAATCAGCAGATGCCGCAGCGCTTCACGATCGAATCCATCCCAAGTGATGACCGAGCCGACATCCACTTCGACGCACGGGTATCCCATTTGCCTGATGCGAGCCACCTTCGCGGGGCCAACCCGATGGGTGACGAGGATCTCGACCAGCAACCGACCCCTGCCCCCGGCCTGGTCCAGGATGATGTCCGGCCTTGTCTCGCCAAGCTGCTGCTCAGCGCCGACGCGCGCGTAGTCCACGTAGCGCGCTTCAGCGAAGGTGAACGACTCTTCACCCCAGCGCTCCACGGCTTCCGGAACCATGAACCTGCTGTGCTCATCGAAGACGGTCTTGGCGAACCTGTGCAGGGCCGACTCAAGTGCGCCTTCGCATTCAACGTGAGCGTAGTGTCGGAAATGGTGCCGCCTGTGCTGACCAAGAACAGGTATCAGCCGATCGCCGCACTTGGCGCATGTGTAGCCACGACGGTCGTCCGCCGCGACCTCACGGACGTGGACAACGCAGTTGTCTCGCAGCGCGAGCGGTTCCCCAACAGCCGCGCCATCGAGTGCAACTTGTTCCATGAGACCCCTCCTGCGGCCAGGGAACATGCCTGCTCGACAGAATAGGCGCCGGTACTGACAGGAAGGGATCCGGAGCCGAGGCCGGATGGTGCGCGACCGGTCTGGCCGCTGGATTCCGGCTTCTCGAGTATTGCGTATAGGTTGCCTTTACAGCCCGCCGTGGCCAGCGGAAGGACCGAGGGTCGAATGCGTAGCCTTTCCATATGAGAAACGCTACACGACTTCGGGGTCACCACGAGGCCGCCGCGTCCGTCGGGCAGAGTACCCGACGGCCGGAGCGTCGCCGAACAAGAATGGCCGCCCCAGATGGGACGGCCATTCGTTCACTTCTTTGGTAGCGGGGGTCGGATTCGAACCGACGACCTTCGGGTTATGAGGGAGTCCCGGCGGCTTCCACGTCAGTACGTCTGACTACAGGACATGCCCTCTGAGCTGCGGTCGGGCCAGAGGGCATGTCCTTGTCCGCACTGGTGAGTTCACCTCACTGCGGCCGATTCCGTTGACACCTGGTTGACACGCCCTGCCCCTACAACGCGGTCTACGGCGAGAGCGCGGGGGCCGGGACCCAGCGGAACGGTGAACACGGACAAGCCACGTCGCGTTCGCTGGGCCTACGGCGCGTAGACCACGTTCACGGTCGTGAAACCGACCCCCTTGGCCCGGCCGTTCGTCGACCACGTACCCGGGTTCGAGTCCACGATCGTGTATGTGCCGGCGGGCAGCGGGTCACCGGGTGTGGGTGTGGGTGTGGCGACCCAGAACGCGTTCTTCACTCCGCCTTGGCCGTCGACGCCCTTGCACGGCCAGGGTCCGTAGGTCTTGCCGTCGGAGCCCTTGAGGCCGAGCGTGCCTGGAGTCGAACCGCCGCCTTTGAGGTAGTGGTATGTGCTGATGTAGATCACGTACGCGGGCTTGTCGATCGTGAAAGACGGTGCCGAGCCGCCACGCTTGACGGCCAAGGCGTTGCCGACCTCGAGGATCTTGACGATGGGGCCCGTCGGCGCCACCGCAGGTTTCTCGGGAGACTGCTCTTCGGGCGCGGCGATGTCATCCACGGTGACCACTATGCGCACTTCCCGGTGACCCCGACCGGCGTTATCGTCGGTGGCAGCCGTGTTGCCCCCGCCGACGGCGAAGATCGTGTACTTCCCCGGCTTGCTTGGCGCGGTCCACGAGAGGACACCTCCGCCCTTGTTGACAGAACTCCCGGTAGCCGGGCCCTGTGTGTTCCACGCCCAAATGCCGCCGGCGGGCACGATCTGCGTCTCCATGCTGTGGTCGTCCTGCTCCATCACCGTGAAGGTAGCAGTCTGCCCGGGACGCATAGTGGTCGGGCCGGCGATATACGTGGTGATGGCACAACTGCAGCCTGCGAGCGTCAGTGCGATAGCGGCGATACCGAAGAGCGATACGGTTGTCGTGACTGCTGTGCGGACCGTGCGCATGAGTGCCCCTTCCGCTGCCCCTGACACGATCGTATGCGAATGGGGGCGCACGCACACCGCACCCAAAGGCTCCTCCGCGACCAAACCCCTCAGTGAAATATAGTACCCAAGGGAGGTCTCATCTTCCTCTGGCGTGGGCTCCCGATGCAATCCCTGCCGAAGCACCGCCTGATGCTTCCGAATCCGGCCCAGCTTCATCGACCAGGTCGTGCGACCGCCGTCCTAGGGTGTGACGAGCTCCGGGAACATCTCGGGGTCGAGCATGCCGTCGATCACGACCTTGCCGCTCTCCGGGTCACGCCATACCGAGTAGATGGATGGCTCACGCCCGGAAGGCCAGTTGCCCATCACGGTCACGTGTATGTACATGAGATCCGGGGTCAGCAGCGTGATCTCGTAGCTGTCGGGCCGCCAGTAACGGTCGTTGATGAGGGCTTTCGACTCGCCGTTGAGGAAGTTCTGGCTGCAGTAGAGCTTCGAGGCGGCCACGTTCTGCGCGAGCCGCGCTTCCATGAAGGCCGTGACGACCTGACGGGCCTCCGCGTCGGTGACGACCGGCAGTTCGGCGTTCGGATCGGTCGCCGGAGCGGACTCGGTCGGTTCGACGGCGACGGGTGCGGGGGTCGACGTGGCGACAGTGCTGCCGGGCTTCTTCGGAGCGAAGGCGCCGCTAGCGAAGAAGTAGCCGCCCACGGCGAGGATCGCGACCAGAAGCAGCACCGCGATGACGACGCCCACGATCGCGCCGGAGGACTTCTTGGGCGCGGCCGCGGGTGCGTAGGGCTGCTGCGGGTAGCCGGGCTGCTGATACGCCGGTGCGGGGTAGGGCTGCGGGGGATAGGGCTGGGTCGGCTGCTGCGCGTACGGCTGCTGTGGCGGGGCTGCCGGGGCCGGTTGCGTCACCGAACGGACGTCGGCACCGCACGTCTCGCAGAAGGCGGTTCCCGGTGCGATCGGTGATCCGCATTGCGGGCACAGCATGACTGCCCCTTTCGCCGGCGCCGCTCCCTGGGAAGGTGGACGCTTGGTCGTGTGCGGCCCCCTGGCTCGCATGCCGTGATGGTAGCACCGATGCGTCAGCCGGCCCGGACGGGTACACATGCTCGGACTCCGGGTTGTCCCGGAGACGGTGCGTCGCGCACAATCTAGTGAGCAGCGGTTCGGCGCGGGGCAGCCGGCTTCCGACGAGGGGGCATCGTGCGTCAGTGGAGGCTTCTGGTCGCGGCGTTCGTGGTGGCAACAATGGCAGCGGGCTGCGCGCCGGCCTCGTCAGGCACCCCTGCGGCATCGGACGAGGTCATCATCTACACCTCGGTCGACCAGGTCTTCGCCGACCCGGTGTTCAAGGCCTTCGAGACCAAGACCGGGGTCAAGGTCCGTGCCGTGTACGACGCGGAGGCCGCGAAGACGACCGGCCTCGTGAATCGACTCATCGCCGAGAAGGCGCGACCGCGCGCCGACGTCTGGTGGTCCGGCGAGGTCGTCCAGACACTCAAGCTCGCCGAGAGGGCCGTTCTCGCCCCGTACTCGTCTCCGAGCGCGCTGTCTCTTCCGGCCAGCCTGCGCGATCCTGCGGCGCTGTGGACGGGCTTCGGCGGACGTGCGCGGGTATTCCTCTACAACACGACCTCGAAGGCGCCTGCCCCGTCGTCCCTGGGCGATCTGGCGACTCTGCCGGCGGGAACCGACCCGCGTCGCGTCGCGATGGCGAACCCGGTGTTCGGCACGGCGGCGACCCAGGCGGCGATCCTCTACGCCGCGTGGTCACCGGCGAAGGCGCGCGAGTACTACGACGCCATCGTTCGAAACGGGGTCACCGTGGTCGAGGGCAACGGGGACGTCCGGGACAAGGTCGTCTCGGGTGAACTCGACTGGGGGCTGACCGACACGGATGATGCTCTGGGCGCGATCGAGAAGGACGCTTCGGTGCTGGTGATCGTTCCTGACCAGGGGGACGCTGGCGATTTCGGTGGGGCGTTCGTCATGCCGAACACGGTCGGACTCGTCGCTGGCGGTCCGAACGCGGCGAACGGGAAGCTGCTCGTCGACTACCTGCTGTCCGCCGAGAACGAACAGGCGCTCGTACGCGAGTCGTGGATCCAATTCCCTGCACGCGGCGTTCCCGACGCGCGCTTCGAGGCGGGCACAGTGCGCTTCGCTCCCGTCGACTGGCCCAAGGCGTTCGCTGAACTCGATAAGAGCGCCGCGGACATGAAGGAGCTCTTCCTACGATGAGAGGGACTGCGCCGTGGCGATGGATCCGCGTCCTCGGCGTCGCAGTCCTTTTCGTGCTCTGCGTGGCTCCGGTGGTCGCACTCGTTCCGGCATTGGCCGCCAATACCGCCGTGGTCGCCGAAGCCCTCACGCCGCGTCGTGCCGGGCTGTTGCTCTCGAGTCTGCAGCTGGCGTCGGTCGTACTGGTGCTGGACAGCCTCGTCGCCGGAGCGGCGGTGCTATGGGCGCAGACCGCTCCGCGCCGCCGAGCTTTCGCCGTCATGGCGATCACCCTTGCGGCGGCCTTCATCCCGCCCGTGGCGCACGCGGCGGCGTGGGCGGGAGTCGGTGAGGCCGTGCGACGGGCGTTGAGCCTGTCGGTGACGCCCCTCACCGGTATTCCGGCGGCGGCGCTGGCACAAACGACCGCGTTCCTTCCCATCGCCGTGGCTATCGGGCTGGCGGGCGTCACAGCGATCGACCCCTCACTCGTGGACGCTGCCCGCATCCAGCGCCCCGATGCGTCGGCGCTTCGGCGCGTGATCCTGCCGCTGGCGGTCCCCGCGGTACTCGCCGCCGGCGGCATAGCGGCCCTGCTGTCATTGGGCGACGAGGCGGTGCCCTCCGCCTTCGGCGTGAACACCGCTGCGATGGAACTGTTCTCATCGTATGCATCAGACGGCAATGCCGGGGCGACGCTCGCACTGGCGTGGCCGCTCGCTCTTGTCGCCGCCGCGGCCGCGTTCGCGTGTGCCGGGCCGCTGCGCCGCGTGTCGCTCCGGCCGGCGTGGGGGAGATCCGCGTGGTCGTCACCGCCGCGGTTCGATCTGGGGACCCGGCTCGTCCTCGGACTCGGCGCTGCGTTGGCCGCGAGCGCGGCCGCCGTGACGTTCGGCGCTCTTCTGGTAGGCTCGGGCACTCCTCGTGAGGCCGTGGCTGCCGTCACCGCAGCCGGATCGGACATCGGAACGACGGTGATGGTCTCGGCGACGTGCGCTGTCGTGGCCGGGCTCGTCGGACTCGCCGCGGGGTCACCTGCAGGTGCCGGGTCACCGCCGTCGCGCGGGGTCTGGGGTCTCGCGCTCGTCGCCGCGGTCCTGCCGGCCCCACTCATGGGGGCGGGGCTGGTCACGCTCTACAACACCGGGGCGACCTCCGCGATCTACGACTCGATCGCGATGCCGATGCTGGCCTCGCTCGCGCGATTCGCCCCGCTCGCCGCGCTCGTCGTGGCCATCGCGGCGTCCCGCCTGCCGCACGGGGTGCTGGAGGCGTCGCTGGTGCAAGTCGGGCCAGTGCGCGCGTACGGGCGCGTCGTGGCGCCTATGCTGGCGGCAGCGGCCGTTTCTGGCGGGTTGATCGTCGGCGCGTTCGCCGCCGGCGAACTGGGCGCGACCTTGATGGTGCTGCCGCCCGGCCGGTCCACGGCCGTGGTCCGCGCGTTCAACCTGCTTCACTACGGTGCGTCGCAGGAAGTCGCGGCCATAGCGCTGGCTGTCGCGTCACTGGGCGTGGTGGCGGCACTGTGCGGTTGGACGATCGCACGGAGAGGATGGGCGCGGTGATCGAGCTCAGGTCTTTGACGAAGCGCTTCGACGGGGTTCTCGCGGTCGATGGTTTCGACCTGAGGGTCGAGCAGGGCGCGCGCGTCGCCGTCCTCGGACCGTCCGGGTGCGGGAAGACGACGATGCTGCGCTTGGTGGCGGGACTCGAGCTGCCCGATGGCGGCAGCGTCCTCATCGACGGTGGGGAGGCGAGCCGCGCCGGTTGGGCCGCCGCCCCGCACACGCGCGGAATAGGATTCGTGTTCCAAGAGGCGTCGCTGTTCCCGCACATGTCTGTTGCGGAGAACGTGGGATATGGGCTCGACGGCCCGCGGGTGGCGCGCCGTGACCGCGTCGAGGGACTCCTTGCCGGCGTCGGGCTGGAGAGCTTGGCCGAGCGGCGCCCGGGGACCCTGTCGGGCGGCCAGCAGCGACGTGTGGCCCTTGCGCGGGCGCTTGCTCCGAGCCCGCGTCGTCTCCTGCTCGACGAGCCGTTCACGAACCTGGACGATGTCGCCCGCGGGGAGCTCCTCGGGCTGACGGAACGTCTCGTCGCCACTCTCGGGACGACGCTGCTGCTGGTGACGCACGACCGCGGCGAGGCGGAAGCGCTCGGCTGCAGGATCGTACGCATGGAGGCGGGCGCCCGTGTCGGCTGACAGGTCTCCGATGAGGTGGTGGGTGCCGGTCCTGGCGGTCGCCGTGCTCGTCGTCGCGGCCAATGCCGGGGCGGCGCTTCTGCAGCGGCAGGAGCGCGGCACGCGGATCGAGCCGTCCTTGCGCATCGTGCGCCCGCCGGGGGAGGTGTCGGCGCTCGTTCTCGACGGTACGACGCTCTACGCGGGCGGGGTCGACGGCGTGTGGGCGATCGACACGGTGAGCCTCGAGGTGACTCGGCCGCCGTTCACCGAGCGGATCGAATTCGGCCATGTGAGGGGACTCGCGCTGTTCGAAGGCGCGCTCTGGATCGGAGACGATCGGGGACTCACGCGTGTTGCCGGCTCGGACGTGCGCACCTTCACCACCGCCGACGGCCTGCCTGCGGATCGAGTGCAGGCGCTGACCCCGTCGGGCGGGGTGCTCTGGGTGGGCACNGAGGGCGGGGCGGCCGAGGTCGGCCCCGGAGGCATCAAGGCGCTCACGACGGCTGACGGGCTCATCGAGAACATGGTCAACGCGATCGGCGTCGACGGTACCGGCGGCGTGTGGCTGGGCAGCTATGTCGCACCGAGCGGGGGCGTGACATACCTCGGTACCGATGGCGCTCGAGCCACCTTCACGACTGCCGATGGTCTTCCTCATGCGGACGTCACGTGCGTGACGCCGATGCCGGACGGGGAGGTCTGGGTCGGTCTGGGGTTCAACGACCGGGGCGGGCTCGCGGTCTTCAAGACCAAGGGCGGGAAGCCGGGGATCATCCGGACCGAGTCCAAAGCCGACGGCCTGCCCGGCGAGAAGGTCCGCTCGATCACGCGTCTCGCGGACGGGACGATGCTCATCAGCTCCGAGTACGACGGCCTGCTTGTCAGGTCCGCGTCCGGGGAACGGATCCTGACCGTCGCCGACGGCCTGTCCGATGACGAGGCGAAGGTCGCGCTACAAGCACCCGACGGACGCGTGTGGCTCGGGACGAGAAATGGGATAACGTTGATAAGGGATGTCGCCGCGCTGATGCGGTGACAGGTCAGGGGAGGTCCTCGATGTCGGACTCGTATCCGATCGCACCGCAGCAGACGCCCGCGTCCTCGGCGCCGCCCGCCTCGCCCCAGCGCGAGCCGGACTCCATCGGGAAGCTGGTCGGGCTCCTCATCAAGCAGCTCATGAAGTCCCTGCCCATGCGCCTGGTCATGGCGGGCGTGATCTTCGTCGTCGTTTGGATCGTCCATACGCTGCTTCTCGCCGGACCCAACGGGGGTTTCGCCCCCAACGACGGCTCGATCTTCGGCGGGTTCGACCTCCTCGCCTCGCTGCTGGGCCAGACGTTGGCCCTATCGGGGCGCTTCCTCGGCGGCACCATGTTCTGGTTCATGCTCTCGATCACGGTCTCGTCCCTGATAGCGGGCCTTCGCACTCCGGGAGGCGCATTCCTTTCGCGCATGGGATCGCTGGGCGAGATCATCGGCTCATCCTTCGCCGCGCCTCGTTTGGGCGCTTTGCTCGCGGGTGCGGGCGCTGGCGCGCTCGTCGCGGGAATCTTCGACAACAGGTTCGTGGGAATCCTCTTCGCAGTGGCGGCGGTCTTCGCGATCGCATCCGGCGACTCCGACTTCTCGCACGTGGTCATGCGCTGCACGTACAACGACGCTCGGAAGGCACTGAGCAAGTCCCGGAGAAGGCTGAACGCGACCACCGCTGACGCCTTCCTCGTCGGATTCGCGCTCGCCGCGCTCGCCTACGCGCTCATCTTCTTGCTTCCGGGGATCGCGTTCATCGTGCTCGGGATGGCGCTGCTGGTGGGGGCCGCGGTCGTCGCACAGAACGCAGCCGCGGCGGGTAGCGTCGCCGGAGTCCTGCTGGCGTTCCTGGTGTTCGGGCTCGTGCGCTCGGCGTTCGGCGACGACGGCGGGTTCTCCGAGGCCTCCGGGCCGTGGATCCTGTCCGAGGGCGCCGCTCAGGCGATCGCAATGGGTGTTCCGCCGGCGATGGCTGCGGCGCTCGGTGCGATCATTGGCGCGCTGGGGCCGGAACTCGGCGGGATGTTCGTGTCCGGGATACTGCCGACGCTGCTGAGTCCTCCGCGTGGCCCACGGCCGGGAGTTCACGGCGGTGGCGGGCCCGGCCAGTGCACGGGTGGCCTGCCCAACTACTGGATCGACACGGCGTCGGGACGACTCAGTATCACGGACCGTATCGCCGGTTGGCGCGGGCTGGGGCCCGAGGTGTCTCTGTCACTGGCATGGGACGGACCGGAAGGCGGGTCAGGAGCGTTCGGGCGTGGATGGGCCTTCGCCCACGACGGTTCGGTGAGCGACGACGGCCACGGAATCATCGCGGCAGTGGGCGGTCTTCCCGTAGCGTTCGATGCTCCGACGCAGCAGCCCGGGCAGCCAGCGGTGGCTCTGCAGGCGGGTGGCGGACCCTCCCGTCTGACCGGCTACCCAGGCGTATGGATCTGGGAGAACCCCGTGTCAGGGATGACGCGCAGGTTCGATGCCGTACCCGGAGGGTCGTTCGCGCTGACCGCTGTGACCGACCGCAACGGTCTGTCCGTCACGCTCCAGCGCGACACCGCGGGCCGCCTCGTGTCTTTGACGGACGCTTCGGGCCGCATCGTGACGTTCCAACTCGAGGCTTCAGGCCGCATCGGTCGCTTCGTCATGCCCGACGGCCGGTCCGCCGCGTTCGACTATTCCGCAGCAGGTGACCTCATTCGGAGCACCGACCTGGCCGGGATCACGACGGAGTACACGTTCGACGCGGGCGGCCTCATGACCGCGATGGTCGTCGGTCGCGACCGCAAGACGACGCTGTTCGGGTGGCAGGCTGCAGCGGCAGGCCCTCAGATCATCTCGGTGACGGACGCCGACGGCGCTGTCACGCGCTACGACGTCGTGCCGGGGGCAGGGCGGGTCGTGCGCGTCACGGATGCCGAGGGCCGGGCGATCGTGTATCGCTCAGAAGCAGGACGGACCGTGGAGATAGCGGACGCCGCTGGCAGCGCCACCGGCTATGACTACGACGGCGCCGGCCGCGTCACGGCCATCACGGATGCCCGTGGAACTCTGCGGACCGACTATGACGCCGCCGGACGCGTTGTTCGCGTGGCCGATCCGCTCGGGCGGGTGACGTCGTTCGCATACGACGCCAACGGCGATCTCGTGAGCCGGACGATGCCCGACGGCGGTTCGTGGCGGTTCACGCACGACGCCCGACGGAACCTGAGAGAGGTCATCACGCCGGGTGGAAGGAAGTCCTCAATAGCGTGGGACGAGCGCGGCCTGATGACGTCTCAGACGCTGGCGGGCGGGGGCACCTACACCTACGAGCACGACGCGTTCGGCAACGCCGTCGGGATCGTCGACCCCGAGGGCTCTGTCCGGCGGTTGACGTACGACGCGTTCGGGCTGCGTACCGACAGCGTTCGGGACCCCGCCGGAGCTGTCACCTCCTTCGAGTACGACGCCAACGACCGGGTCACTCGCTCGGTCTTCCCGGATGGCACTGAGACACGCTCGATCTACGACTGCTGCACGGAGGTGGCGGTCACCGATGAGGCGGGCGTGACGACCGGTGTCGACCGCGATCCCATGATGAGGCCCCTGGCGTACACCGACACCGGGACGGTCGGCCTCTCGTTCACGTATGACCGTGCAGGCCGGATGACCTCCATGTCGATGGCAGGCACCGTACTGGCACGTTTCGAAGTCGACGCGCCCAGGAGGTCGACGAAGGCAGTTCTTCCCGATGGCAGCGTGCGCGAGTTGACAAGCGATGTGGCAGGGCGACCGGTGCGGATGCGCAGCTCGCGGGGCTACACGGCCGAGATCACGAGGGACGCGGGCGGACGCCCGGTCGCGGTGACGGATCCCTACGGTCGGACCGAAGCCGGATTCGATGCCAACGACAACCTGTTGTGGGTGCGCAACGCGCGGGGTCATGTCGTCGAGATGGGACTGGACCCGGACGGTCTCCCGGTATCCAGGAAGGTCAACGGTGCGGAGACCGCAACCTATTCCTATGACGCGCGCGGCGTTCTGGCGAACGTGGGATGCGAGGCCGGCGCGGCACGCTTCGAGACGGGGCCGAGCGGGAGGATCACCGGTATCGCCTATTCCGACGGCACTTCGGCCGCATTCGAACACGACGCCAAGGGACAGCTGGCTGCAGTGAGCCTACCGGATGGCGTCGCGATCCGGTACGAGTACAACTCGCGAGGCGCCATGACGTCCGCCTCCTTCGGGAAGCACCGCTGCGATTGGACGTACGGCGCCACCGGACTGGTCGCGGCTGAGACCCGCTCCAACAACGTGAACACAACGTACACGTGGAATAACGGCGCCATCTTGGGCATCAAGCATGGGCCTCAGGGACTGTTCGATGTCACGTGGGAGCGGGACTCGATGGGCCGCACGGTCCGCGCACAGGGCACTCGGGCCATCGGCCCGGTTCCGGGGTCGCGTAAGGAGATAGGATCCGATGCGACCGGCCGGGTCTCCTTGGTGGGTGGGAAGGCGTGCTCCTACGACGCGGACGGCAACCTGACCGAACGTGACGGTTCGTACCGGGTCGAGCACGACCCCGAGAACCGACTGGTGCTGCTCGAGCCGGCGGGGGAGACCGCCACGCGCTACACCTATGACGGCTTCGGCCGCATCTGGCGGCGCCAGGGCCCCGACGGCGTGCGGGAATACCACCGTGACGCCACCGGACGCATGCTGTTCGAGACCGACGGCGCCGGGAAGATGCTTGTCGCACACGTGTGGCGAGGACCGTTCTTGGTCGCGTCGCTGCGCGACGAGGAGGCGCTGTTCTACCACACGGACTCGACAGCCAATTGCGTCGCGGTCACCGACGGCAAGGGTGATGTCGCTGCCGCGTACGACTATGACGCCTTCGGGGCGATCACGGCATCCGCGGGCCCCGAGGCCTCGCAGCCGTTCCGATTCGCGGGGTGTGCAGGCGTCACAGCGCAACCGTCCGGTCTCTATCACGCCGGCGCGCGGTTCTACGATCCGGCGATGGGCGCCTTCCTCGAGAAGGATCCGACGACGTGGTCCGGATCGATGGAGCCCTATGAGTACTGCGGCGGCGACCCGGTGAACGCGTTCGACGCGACCGGGTTCGAAGGAGCCGGGCTCTCTTTTGCCGACGAGCAACGGGCGAAGGATGAGGCACTCTACGGACGGCCCCCGGCGGGCAAGTACCCGTCCAGCACGCCCTTCGTCGGCGGTGAGAAGATCGTGTCCGGAATGGTCAACACCGGAGTGGGAGGCTACCTGACCTATGGGGCCGGCCTCACTATCTACGCGGGGCTGACCGGCGCCACCGCCATCACCCCCGTCGGATGGGGTCTCGCCATCGGCGGCCTCCTCTTGGCGGGCTCTAGACTCGTCATGGGCGTCGTGACTGCCGGCCAAGGCATGGACAACCAGGGGTTCGGCCCGAACCAGAGTCCGGTGACAGAGACGATCGACCCGACCGGCGGCATGCGCAAGATGGGCTACTGCGTCGCGGAACCCATCGTTCAGACGGCGACGGTGGTCGCAGCCGGGGGTCGCGAGATCGGCAACATGGTCAACGACATCAACAACGTCGGCGACCCGTTCTACGAGCCGCAGAGCCAGTCCATGGGCGGCGGCGGCGGAGATGCTTTCGACTTCTAGGGGAGCGCGAAGATGACCAAGAGCGAGAACAGCACTATGGCCTACGCCTACGACGCTGCCGGTCGACTGGCGACGGCGACATATCCTGACGGCACGGTCGTGGGCTACGGGGTGGCGACCTCGACGGTCGCGCCCCCTGCCGCTGCACCGGCGCCCGCGGCTCCCGCTGCCGCTCCCGCGCCTGTGCCAGCACCTGTCGCACCTGCAGCCGTTGCGATGCCCATCCCTGTGGCGGCACCCGCCCCCGCTCCCGCTCCCGCGCCGAGGGTCATCTACTGCACTGGCTGCGGCGCTCCGCGTACGCCGGGCGCTCGATTCTGTTCGCGCTGCGGGAAGCCCGCCGCCTGAGTCCGTCGTGCATGATCGAGCGGCATCTTTGCGGGAAGGTCCGCTGCAAGCGAGCGCGCTGCGCGCAGGAATGGCACTGTGAGATCACAAAGGGGAATCGTGACCGCGACCGTCACCGTTCGCTGGATGGACGCCGGTGAGATGCGCTTCGGTTCGCTCGACGCGCTTGCGGCGGCCCGCGCAGGACAAGGCCATGTGTGGATCGACGTCTACCGGCCTGACGCCGAGACTCTGGCCGTCATCCAGCAGGCCTACGGCCTCCATTCACTCGCGATCAAGGACGTGCTCCACTTCCCGCAACGCCCGAAGATCGACGCGTATCCCGGGAGCCTGTTCCTCGTCTGGATTGCGTCCTCTCTGGGTGCCGCGAACTCCCTCGCCTCAAGCGAGATCGACATCTTTCTCGGCCCCGGCTTCCTCATCACCGCCCATCGGGACACGGTACCGGCGCTCGATGCCGTGGGTAGCGATGCGTGTGGCGTGCTCGCCAAAGGGCCAGAGTGGACACTCCACGCGATCCTCGACCGTTCCGTGGACGCGATGTTCCCCGTGGTGGACATGGTGGGCGAGGAGCTGGACCGGATCGAGAACGAGCTGCTCGCCAAGGTCCAGGACGGCCAGCTCAAAGAGCTCTACGCGGTCAAGAGGACGATGCTCGAGCTCCACAAGATGATCGGTCCGGAACGTGACGTCGTCCGTGCGATGGCGCGCCACGACGAGTTCATCAGCCAGGAGGCGTATCTGTACCTGCAGGACGTCGGCGACCACATCGCCCGCTGCCAGAAGTTATTGGTGGATGAATTGGCGGATTGGCGTTTCACTCCTCTTGAGACAAAGAAGCAGGTCGGAGGATTGTGCCTCCGACCTGCTGTTTCTCTTTGGTAGCGGGGGCCGGATTCGAACCGACGACCTTCGGGTTATGAGCCCGA
>JGI24141J26756_1000040_pt1 | contig 49173 bp, 28 predicted proteins | sample BarGraIncu00421A_FD_26756 | JGI IMG/M metagenome (IMG submission 26756) | reverse complement strand
ATTTCATCCATTGCCTGTTTTCTGATTGCCTTGTGAAGCTTGCCATAACCCCAGTTTGCACACATTTCAGATTGCACCATGTATTGGTTTACAACAGTAAGTTCATCGGCCAAAAGCGCATTCAATACAACAATTAATTTCTCATTCCCTTTCATAATCGTAGTTTTTAAAGATGAATAATTATTTTTGATTAATTCTACTAAACTTATATGCAAAGATAAATAAGCCAAACTTTGGAAATGTTACATAGTAATTTTAAAAAGTTACATGATTCACACATAAAATATTGTAAAAGACTATGAGAGTGGATTAAAATATTTGTACATTATTTGTACCTCAACACAACTATAAGACTAATATCGTAATAGTTAAACTTTCTGTATCGGAAAGTAAGAAAGAGCAAAGATTAAAGACAAAAGAGCAAAGAACATAGATTAAAGAACAAAGACAAAAGACAAAAGACAAAAGAACAAAGATTTTTCGTCCTCACGCACTTCTACTTCTACTTAGTTCAGTATAACTTATTCATAGTCGCCCTCCCACTTCTACTTAGTTCAGTATAACTTATTCAGAGTCGCCCTCCCACTTCTACTTCGTTCAGTATAACTTATTCTACTGATGTGGGAGTGCGACTAAGAGCAAAGAACAAAGATTAAAGACAAAAGAACATAGAATAGTCGCCCTCCAAACTCTTCAAACTTTCAAACTCTTCAAACGTTCAAACTTTCAAACCCTTCAAACGTTCAAACCCTTCAAACACGGAACACGGAACATTGAACACGGAACTCTCCCTCAAACCCTTCAAACTCCTCCGTCACCTGTCCATCATCTATTCTATGATATAACTTAGATATAACTTAGATGTAATATAGATATAACTTAGATATCTCATATCATTAATAGGATGACTTATCTATGGTATAAGGGAGAGATATGGATATTTTATCGGAAGAAAAAGATAGATAAGGTATCGAAGACGTGGCGGAAACAACAGGGTTTTACAAACTGGGTTTGCCCTTCTGCCCCACGTTTCATAACGAGGAGCTGTGATCAATCGTTTATAACGATATATAAAAATATAATGTTTAGTGAAAACCATCTTAAACACAAAACCAGGTAGCTCCTAGTTAGGAAACGAGCGGGAGATATGAATTGTAAATATATATCCAATGAAAAGAGAGCTAAAAGAGCTTATAAATATAGATTCGCTTATTAGTATTTAATATAATTTCTGTAGGTTGTTTTTTGAAATACCGGGATTTGAGTGTTACAACTAATTGACAAAATGCATGAATTTTAAAAACAAATTTTGTAATTTTGTATGTGGTTAATGTCTGAAATTGTCTGAACTGTGATTTATGTGATTTATGTGATCTGTGTGAATAGTATAATTCATCAACTTAATCCGTATTAATCATATAAATCATATAAATCACAGTCAAGATCACAGTTCAGACAACTACCACAACGTGACCGGCTTATTCAATTAAACCAGATAGTTATCTCTCAAATGAAATTGCTTTTAAGGAATAGAAACCTTAAAAAGATGAAATAATAAGGGCGGGATCTGAAGGTATCAGGTCTTCTACGAAGGGTAAAAAAAACAAAAATAAGGGCTTTTAATATCACATTTAAACCGGTTGGATTTAGGACGAAGACTTAATATTAGGACATATTGCAGATAATCATTTATTGAAAATACAGAGTTTCATTTAAAATAATTAAATATTTAACGTATCGCAAGCAACGTTTCAAGCCATCCAGGCATCTTAATATTATATAAATCCTGTTTTTAATCATAAAGTTGGCAATGAAACAATCATTCTATCTGTTCCTGGTTCTTATTCTGCTTGGATGTGAGAACAACACCGAAGACATTTACAGATACTCAAAAAACATTTCACAATCGAAAGACTATCCGGTATACCTGGATATGAGCGAAATAGGGAATATACAGGTAAAAACCAACCTGCCACTTGCAGCACCCTTTAAGATACTGAGCAACGATAAATATTATTTCGTGGGCGAAATGCTCAAAGGTATTCACGTGTACGAAAAGAAAGGCGGAAGTGTAAACTATCTTTGTTTTATTGAATGCAGGTATATCAAAGGCTTTGAACTTGTCGATAACAAACTATTTTGTAATAACTTAGTGGACCTGGTTGTTATCGACGTCACCAACCCGAAGCAAATAACCGTTTTATACCGGCAGAAAAATCAGTTTAACAAATTCACAAGCTATGTGAATTACTGGAATATACCCTATGTGGAAGGAAAGGGAATTGTTGCAGGGACGGAAGCGCACGTACTTACCGGTACAATAACCGACAAACAGCCCAATCTTGATTTCACAGAGTACGATAAGCTTTATGGCAATCTGACGACAAAAGTGATACCCGATTCATGGTTCAGCATTCATCCTGAAAATGATAAGCCCTATATCGGAATGATCAAAATGGGTACCGATGAAATTTATACCTACGGTTCGTACAACAGTTGGGCTATCTCTACTTTCCGATCGGGGACTTTCGGTGTAAGAGAGGTAGATTTGTGGGCAACACCCAGAACATATGCTCCTCCCTATTACTACAGCAATGGCTATCCGGTAAAAATGTTTTATCAGGACAGCCTGATTTATATTCTGGGTACCGGATACGGTAACACGGGTTATTCGGATTGTATAACGTATAATGAAAAATACCCGTTGACCTATCAACTGTATTTTCCTGATTTCAGGCCTTTGGATATTACCTACATGCCGGCAATGAAGGCCTTTATCGTGCTGTCGGGTCAATCTGTCTGGGTGGCATTGAAGGATAGTGGCTCAGTGTATATGAAAAAATATATGGATTATAAAATACCCACTGATGCAACATCCATTTTCAGAATAGGAAACAATGTGATTACCCTCGGAAATGAACTTAACGTGTATGCTCCTACAGAGACCGCCCTTACCCTTGTAAAAAGCTATCCTGCTATATCCGGAAGAAGTTACTTACTAACAGGGAATGTCCTTGCAGTTGCGAACGTACAAGGTTTATTCCTATATGATATCAGCAATTTAGAAAATATTAAACTCATCCCATAAAATGATCACAATGAAGAAGATTTGTTTTATCCAGTTATTGCTCATCCTGACAGTCAGCATTTTTGCACAATCAGTAAAAGAAGTTGATCTTAACATAGAAAAGAATAGAATCCACTCCCGTTTTGATAACAGAAACAAAAAAGGATTTTACAGCATCATGCAGTTCAGCCTGATGATGGGAAACAGCCGGTCAACTGAAAGGACAGCTTATTCCCAGGAATACTACACTACTTCTCAGATAGCCGCCCCTATATATTATTATCCCTATGCCATTACCAGTAAGGCTGTTGTACCTTCGTTCACCATCACAAACGGGTATCGGTTCGACAAACATTGGTCAGCAGGTGCGGGTGTGGGATATGAAGTTTTTGATTACAACCTTTTCCCGCTCTTTGCAGAAATCCGATACACTGTATGGGACAATAAAATCTCTCCGTTTATGGTTGTGAAGGGTGGATATTCGTTTGGTAATTTCAAATCGAAGCATTATGATGACCTCTACCTGAACTGGTCACCCTACTACCTGAATAATGCGGAACTAAGGCATTATGGGGGACTTATGTTTCAACCTGAAATAGGAGTTAAAGTGCCGTTAAGTGAAAACAGCGATTTACTGTTTACAGCAGCATATCGCTTTCAGGAAACAAAAACAATTGCCAGAAAGGAATACGACGCCGGCCAGTTTGATGAATGGGAACATAACGAGGATATCAACCGGCTATCGTTTGGTATAGGAATTATGTTCAGGTAAAAGAAGAAATAGAATTCTCAGTAAAAATCAGCTACTCGTAAAACAAAATAAGTATATGCTTTGTTATAAGCCAATTACCGTTGGATATTGTTGACCTTTGCAACAATGTTCAACGGTAACTTTAAGTGGGAGGATTACATGAACGAATGTCGAAGGCAAGAAATGATGTAAGGAAAAATCAAAATTAATTTTTATTGTTAAAAGAGCGATATAACTTTTTAATTATCAGAATAAAAGCCAAACATATAGTATGGACAGCCATTTAGATTATATTGAAAACGCACACAAATTTGACTACCAGCATCTTACTGATGAAGAAGTAACGGATTGGGGGAAAGCATTATTTCTGGCAGAGACTTCATTGGACGATAAGAAAAAAGCGTTGGGAATACTGGCACATGTCGGGAATCTAAACGCTTATAATTACTTGAAGAAATATGCAGAGAAGCCTGATAAGGAGTTGGAAACATGGGCTACATTAGCTCTTGGAGAGTGTACCTTGTTTTTACATGCTGATTTAAGTGATGGTGATGATCAGGATTTTGTTTTTACCGGAGTAGGTCCACATAATAATCTGCTAAGGGTTTATTTAATGGTAATCCCTTTAGAAGGAAAAACTTTTGAAGTATGGCAACACAAAATAATTGAAAATGAAGTGAATTATGTAGCACGGGATTTGAAATGCGAGATAGAATGGTTTGATTTTAAAACAAACTATTCGGGTTTCAGTTTATTAATGCCAACCAATATTTCCATTGCTACTATTATTGAAAAATGTATAGAAAACTGTAATCAGTTTGGAGGTTTTCTGTTTGAAGATTATTATTGTGGAACCGGTGTTCCGGATGAAAAAGAAATTGATGAAATAATTCAGATTGTAAGATATGGGGAAAGTGTCACTGAATAATTTAGGTGATTAGTGCAGAATCTAATTTTTTATTCTAAATTTGAAGTTGAAAAAAATATAAAAGATAAATTGCAAAATACAAATATGAATAATTACGACACACAGAATCAGCGTATTGCAGAAATGACAGTTGCCTGTATCTATCCTATGTACCTCACAAAAGTAGAAAAGAAAGGCAGAACAAAAGAAGAATTGGATCAGGTCATAGAGTGGTTAACCGGCTTTGACAACAAGAAGCTGCAGGAACTGATAAACGAAAATGTAACTTTTGAAACATTCTTTCAACAAGCTACGCTAAATCCAAATGCTTTCCTTATCACCGGATCAATCTGCGGGGTACGTATTGAGGAGATTGAGAACCGGTTGACACAGCAGGTCAGGTATCTGGATAAGTTGGTGGATGAATTGGCAAAAGGCAGAAAGATGGAGAAGATTTTGCGGGGAGTGTAGTGTGTAGGTCTATTTAAAAAGACTGATAAACCGGATGGTGATGATAACCTCTCCCCTACTTTTGCAACTAAGGAGAATTGGTTGAGCATCTTTAAAGCAGGAAAAGATTATTTCTATATTTTTGTAAAGATTAGAACAAGAATATATATTTGGATAATTACAGAGTTTAGAAACAAAATGGAGTTTATTTTCTCACTTTTACTTTACCTGTTGGTATGATGTTTTCAAAAGGCTGAATTACTGGAACAATATTATAAAATCTTTGTTATAAACAAATTAGAGATACAATTATGGCAACAATTTTAGCATGAACCTGAAGTAAGCTGAATAATAAGATTATTCAGAAATCAGATAGTTCAAGCCTGACCGAAGTGTAAACTTCACTGTATTTTATAACTGACATGGCTTTAAATAATTCTCAATATACATTTAAAACATTCAGATTTATGAAAAAGATTTTACTCATCATTCCATTGGCACTTTTAATGAGCATACAACTTACGGCTCAGGTTGCTAAAACGGTTAATTGTACTGCAGGCGGACTTCACACTCGTCTAACAAGATCTGATCTTGAAACAGTTACTGATCTTACTATTACAGGATCTGTTGATGCCCGTGATTTTGTTATTATGCGGGATAGTATGACTTCACTGGCATCTGTTGATTTAAGTTCCTGTACTATTATGGCTTATACCGGGACTGAGGGTCCCGAAGATTATGGAGTGTATCCAGCAAATGCTATACCGGAATTCGCATTTTATTATAATCCTTCTTCAGGGTCCGGGAAACAAAGCTTAAAATCGTTTACTTTCCCATCCGTGATTACTGCTATCAGTACTAACGCTTTTCGGGGCACGGGGTTACTTTCCGTAACCATTCCTTCAACAGTTACATCTATCGGGGATGCTTCATTTTCACTTTGCACCAAATTGACTGCGATAAACATTCCTTCGTCAGTTACTTCCATTGGAAGGTATGCTTTTTCAGATTGTATCGGTTCAAATTCGATAAACATTTCAGCAATGTTGACATCTATCGGGGATTTTGCTTTTACTAATTGTTCAGGGTTGATTCAGGTGGATGCTGGCAATCCCAATTATTCAAGCCTCGAAGGTGTGCTTTACGATAAAGCAAAAACAAAACTAATCACATGCCCCATTTCCAAAACAGGCACTCTCACCATTCCGTCATTGGTTACAACTATCGGGAATACATCTTTTTATGGTTGTACAGGATTGATCTCCGTACTAATTCCCACGTCAGTTAAAACAATTGAAGAAAGTGCATTTATGTATTGTACAGGATTATATTCGGTTAATATTCCTTCGTTGGTTACTACATTAGGAGCCGGGGCTTTTCAATTTTGCACGGGATTAACATCGGTAACTATCCCCTCATCGGTTACAGCTATTGGTGGAGTTGCTTTTTATCAATGCTCAAAGTTAACGTCCATATTCGCCAATTCAATAACCCCGGTTGATTTAACTTCTTCAGCCAGTGTTTTTGCAGGAGTAAATACAACGACTTGTACGTTGTATGTACCGACAGGTTCAAATAGCGCATACCAGGCAGCGAACCAATGGCAAGATTTTGTAAATATTTCGAATGTAGTGACAAACACAACAACTTTAAGCCGTGAATATATAAAACTTTACCCGAATCCGGTAAAAGACAATTTCACTGTAAGCGGCCTGGAAGGCATGGCATCAGTTACCGTATCGGATTTAAACGGGAAAACAATACTTGCCGGACAGTATGGTGGAAATGAGAGAATAAATGCAAGTTCTGTTCCGAAAGGTTGGTACATTGTAAAAGTCAAAGACCATACAGGGGTTGTTGTGAGAAAAATGATAAAAGAATAATACCTGTGTTTATTGAAAAACCGGTTTAGCAATGAGGTGGTTCTGATAAGCTATCAGGATGTCATTTCTCCTCTTTGTAATACAGCGATTTTGTAAATTTTACCAGCTGGATTAAAACAACAGAATAAAAGATTCAGAGAGAGCCTTTGGGCTTACCAGTAAAATAAATAAGGGCTTCATTTCAATGATTGCCCTTATTTTTATAACACTTATGCGTTTTCATTATACTGATATATAGGTTTTCCAGTCCGAAAACAAGTGTTTATAAATGAATTATCTACGATTACTTTTCCTGACTCAATTTATACTTATTTTACTATTCAGTTTTATGCATTGGCTTTAACAGAGTGAACGTATATGACAGGTTGGAGAAATTTATACATACATTAAATATAAATAAAAATTTAAGCAAATAAAAATGAATATATTTTAATATAATGTTGTACTTTTACAACTTATTAAAATCTAGAATTTATGAAATTAAAATTATCTTACGTTATTTGTCTTATTCTGCCTCTAATCCTGTTGGTTAGTTCATGTAATGATCAGAATAAAGTTATTCTACCAGAGAAGAATTTAAAGATTACAGCTTCGAAACTATTTATAGAACCTTTTGACACGATTGTTCTTAAACTGAATTTATCAAAAGAAGAAATCCAACTAAAATATGATAGTATATTTTGGATTGGCGATGGACAAGCAAATAATCCACTTACGACTACATTGGATAGTACCATTATCATTAATAACCAATACGTTGCTTTAAAAAAAAGTGTTACGGATTATCGTATCGGGAAACACAAAGTTTATCTTAAAGCATATAAAAACAAGATAGCTTCATTAGCTGATTCTATTGAATTTGAAGTTCTTTATCCCACGGGTGATTTCTTATCATGTAAATGGAATGTAAAAAAAAATGAGTACCTTTTTTTTAGTAACAACCTTACACAGGAATACAAAAATTTCGGTACTTATTTGTGTATATATAAATCGTTCGATTTCAATAAAAATCCTTCAGTACGCTTCGTATTCAGTGGCTGGAGTATCAATATAAATTCAGACTATTCGGGAGAGAATAATTTAGCCAAGTTATACGATACCCGGGCAGAAAGAAATACAATCCGTCAATTCTATCACAACTACATCACTGGAATCTATGGGAAAAGTAAATTTTTATACGTGGATAGCATTTCCCAATCGACATTACGAGCTGAATACGATAAAAGGTTTATAACCAGATATGGAACTAAGGAGCCTTTTTTAGGCTATCCACTTGAAATATGGGACACCCCGACTGCCCATATTGCTTTAATTTCATTAGGTGACGATGATTATAATAATTTAAACTGGTATGAAGTAATTGCCGAACCCAGGAAATTTTAAAAACCTTATTTGGAACAAACTTTTAATAACTTCTCACATTACACTCCAACTGGTATAGGGTATGGAGATGTTCTTTACTAATTGAGAAAAAGGTTTAGCACGGAGATGGTCCTGATAGCTAAAGGGATGTTATTTCACTTCATTGTATAAAAGAGTTTTTGTAATTTTTACCCGCTGTTTTAAATAAACTGAAAAAATGATTCAGGGAGAACTTTTTGTCTTACCTGTATAATAAATAAGGGCTTCATTTCTATGAAGGCCCTTATTTATTATAGACCAAGGTGTTGCCATTAGACTAATATATATTGAGTTTCCAACCTTCCTGATCTATTCTTGATTAATTGGGAAAAAGCTATATCCGTTACAGGTATATGCAATTCCGGATTCATATTTATTAAAAAGATTTTCATACAACTATTTTCAAATATTAAATTTATTTTTATATATTTGCAGCGAAAATATTCATGTTCAGACGAGTATCAGGAATCATAACAACCTGAACTGTCTATTTTGTCCTATTCAGGCTGTATATATCCTTTATATTGTGAGAAAAATGTTAAGCTTGCTAAAAATGTTATCTATCTACTGTTGAGCTTTGCATGTGTTAATTGGCTTATTCTCACTCAAAAACCTGTAGGGATACCAGACTATGTCAAGTTAGTACAAGTTTCCATAATTTGTGGCATAGAGTAGTATCCGGATTCAATTTTAATACCGAAACAACTGATTTTAATTCAAATAATCACACTATATTTCTAATAAAACAGGTTAACTATGAGACAACTTTTACTCTGCTTACTATCTTTCCTTTTTATAACAACAAATGCTCAGATTTCAAAAAAAAACAATTTTCTACTAACCAAACCATCCACCGAGCTTTTTAAAGTCCAGAAAGATAAAAATAATGGAGCAGACCGGGTTGCCCGATCGGTACAAATTTCAAAAACAATCCAGGTACCTACTGCCGGAACACTAAATAACCTACTTACACATTCTGAAAAAAACACAGTAACAGATCTTACGGTTACCGGTAATCTGGATGCACGCGATTTTAAAATCATACGAGACAGCATACTAAATCTGGCAAAACTGGATTTGAGTTCGGTGAATATACTGACTTATTCAGGAACTGAGGGATCGTACACATCCCAGTCAGTCACTTATCCGGCTAACGAAATACCCTCCTATTCATTCTGCAATATGAATGTGGAGACACCAAATACTACTTTAAGTTCAATCATATTTCCTTTGAATGCTACCTCAATTGGCGAAGGTGCTTTTGGATTATGTAAAGGATTTAATACTATCAATATTCCATCAACGATAACTAAAATCAACGTTATGGCATTTGTAGGATTCTACGGTAATTTTACTGTTGATACAAGCAATCCGAATTATTCAGAGAATGATGGACTGCTAATGGATAAATTGCAACAACAGATAATTCAATGTCCTGCTTTAAAAGATGGAAATTATGTGATTCCATCAACAGTAAAAACAATTGGGCAATACGCTTTTTATGGGTGTAATATTTTAAACTCTGTTACACTTCCATCTTCGATTGTATCAATAGGTGATTTTGGGTTTTATAACTGTACTGGGTTAACTTCTTTAACAATAAATAATCGTCCGGATAAGATTACATTAGGCAACTATTGCTTTTATGATATAGATACCTATAGCTGCGTGTTACATATACCATTCGGGACAAAAACACTCTTTCAGAACGACGGTCAGTGGAATAGTTTTACGAATATTTTAGAGAATGAACATGGATTTGTTTTAAGTATGAGCAGCATGTTGTTTTCCAATAAAAACTCAACAGGTAAACTTGCCATTATTTCGAATGATGCATGGAATGTACTATCCGATCAAACCTGGTTAACTATAGATGCTTCATCAGGAATTGGAAATGATACGATTCATATTTCAACCACCGAGAACCTTACAACTACAAAAAGGACTGGTACACTCACATTTTCTGTACCTGGTTTTGAATCTCAGAGTGTAACTATCATCCAAAGCGGTCTTCCTAAAGAAGTAAATATAACAGCAGGTGGATTATATGCAACAATTACCGCTCCTGAACTAAGCTCAGTAATAAATCTCAAAATTAGCGGAACAATTGATGCCCGTGATTTTAGGACCATGAGGGATTATATGCCAAATCTGACATTTCTTGATTTAGGGGATGTTACTATTGCAGCATATAATGGAATACTTGGTACAACAAATGGCAGCGCGATGTATCCGTCAAATGCAATTCCTGATAATGCATTTTATAAAATTAATAATGGTTACAACCCACAGAATTTGACCTTATCGTCCATAAAACTTCCAACAACAATTTCATCCATCGGGATATATGCTTTTTATTCGTGTGAAGCATTAAATGAAATTGTAATTCCTAATTCAGTAAGCAATATCGGAAACTTTGCGTTTGGTTCCTGTAATACATTAACAAGTATTACATTATCAAATACGTTGACTACAATCGGTACCGGAGCTTTTATAGGAGACATATTTTCAACGATAACCATACCAAATACAGTTTCAAAAATAGGTAGCCAGGCCTTTGCTTCCTGTTCGAAACTTAGCAGTGTAAATATTCCGAATTCACTTACAACTATTGAAAGTTCTGTCTTTCAGGATTGCATATCTCTAGAAAGCATGGATTTAGGCAACTCCCTTATCAGTATTGGAACTTCCGCGTTTAACAATTGTGTAAATCTAAAAACGTTGATTATTCCCAATTCGATGACTTTACTGGATAATAATGCATTTTCAGGTTGCGTAAATCTTGATAGTGTCAGAATTGGCAATTCAGTTACAACTATCGGCGCCAGCTGTTTCCAAAATTGCCCGAAACTTTCAAAAATAAGAATACCTGATTCGGTTACAAAAATTGGAACTTATGGCTTTGTTTCCTGTACAAGCCTTGCTAACATTTCATTTGGCAACGGACTAAAGACTATTGACAGTTATGCTTTCAGCAACTGTACCGGTTTAAGTTCAATAATTGTTGATTCAGAAACTCCGGCAGACTTAAGCTCCTCATACGGTGTTTTTACGGGTGTAAATATCACAACATGTCTGTTACATGTACCTTTTGGAGCAAAAAACACATATTCTACTTCCAGTCAGTGGAAAGATTTCAGCAATATAATTGAAAACACACAAGGGTTTAGTCTGGAATCGAATACAGTAAAACTTTCATATGCCGATGGAAGTAAAACAACCATAAAAATAACTTCCAACAACCAATGGATTGTAAGTTCCGGCCAAACCTGGTTAAAAGTAAGCCCACCCATTGGAACCGGAAATAATCTGATTGTGCTTACAGCTGACCAGAATACATCTATTTTAACCCGAACTGCCATAGTTACTGTTACGGCTGACGGAGTTGCTCCCAAGAGTATAACCGTTATTCAGGCAGCATCACCTAAAATTGTGAACATTGTTGCCGGTGGTCTGGCAACCGCATTAACTGCTGATGAACTAAACACTTTATCCAGTCTGACGATTACCGGCACGATTGATTCACGTGATTTTAAAACTATGCGGGATAATATGCCACAACTTGCCTATCTGGACATAAACGCTGTAAATATTCTGGCATATAATGGGTCATTGGGTACCACCTATTACAATTATGCAAACACCATCCCGAACTATGCATTTTGCAGTCAAAATACGTATGTAGGAAAAACAAGTCTGGTATCAGTCATGCTTCCTTTAAGCGCAACCAGCATTGAAAGTTCTGCTTTCCAATCGTGCATTGGTCTTAACAACATTACTATTCCCAATACAATTACGAATATCGGTTATGGTGCATTCAGCGGTTGTTCCGGATTAAAAGACATTGTTCTTCCCACAGGAATAACAAAGATTCAAGCTTCAACATTTCAGAATTGTACAAACCTGAAAAATATAACTATCCCGAATTCTGTTATTACAATTGAATATTCTGTATTTCAATCTTGCGCAGCCCTTGACAGTATAGTTATTCCAAATTCAGTTACTACAATTGGAACCGGTGTATTTGCTTCCTGCGGCCATCTTACCCGGATAACACTTCCAAATGCACTGACCAAGATGGATGGGACTACTTTCAGTAATTGTACTTCTTTGCAATCCATCACAATACCTAATACTGTTACAGCAATAAACTACAGTACATTTCTGAATTGCAGTAGCCTGAAAACAGTAAATATTGGTAGCGGAGTAAAATACATTGGTTATAGTGCATTTGAATCATGTATCTCATTAAGCAATATTAGCATCCCATCATCAGTTACTTCATTCGAGAGTGATATTTTTAAAAATTGCACATCGCTTTCAACTGTCAGCCTTGCGAATTCACTCACAACAACCGGTTCTGGTACATTTTACGGCTGTACATCATTAAAAGAGATCACCTTACCGGTTTCACTGAAAAAAATCGAAACCAATACATTCTATAATTGCTCTTCACTTACAAAAGTAAATATCCCAAATTCAATCAAATCGATTGCCGATAACGCATTTTACAACTGTACTACATTGAATTCAATCACACTACCTAATTCAGTTAATACGTTAGGGTACGGAACATTTTCAGGATGTTTGGTATTGTCGGATATTTCGTTGGGGGATTCATTGGTAACTATTGGAAGTAGGGCATTTGAAGGTTGTATTGCCTTGAAAAGTATAACTTTACCGTCTACATTAACAAAAATAGATTCATATAGTTTTAGTGATTGTAAAGCACTTACCGACGTTGTAATACCAAATTCTGTATCCACTATCGGTAGTTATGCTTTTATTAATTGTAGCGGACTTGTCAGCATAACGATCTCTAACTATTTAAAAAGCATTGAATCCTATACATTTTCAAAATGTTCGAAGTTGACCAATGTAAACATAAGAAATCAGGTAACATCAATTGGAGATATGGCCTTTGAATCCTGCACCTCGTTACCATCTATAACATTACCTTCATCACTTAAAACAATAGGAAACTCGGCATTCTACAATTGCACATCCTTGTTGGGTATAGCAATTCCCAACTCGGTGATTTCAATCGCTCCCTGGGCATTTCAGTCGTGCAGTGGATTAACAAATGCCACATTGAGTAATACTCTTAAAATTATTGATAGTTCTATTTTTTATAATTGTAGCCGATTAACCGGTATTGTTATTCCAAATTCAGTCACATCAATTGGATCAAATGCATTTTTTGGGTGTTCGGCACTTGCTACAGTTACTATGGGTAATTACATTACAACAATAAATGGAAATGCATTTAATGGTTGTAACAAATTAACCGCCATATCAATTCCCGGTTCTGTAACCTCCATAGGCTATTCTGCTTTCGACTCATGCATTGGATTGAAATCGATAACTGTAAATGCACTCATTCCTGTTAATCTTACCAACAGCCCAGCTGTATTCAACAATGTGGATAAATCCATCTGCTCACTTTATGTTCCTTTTCATACTAAATCAGCATATGCAGTAGCAAACCAATGGAAAGATTTTATCAACATTGTTGAAAACCCATATGGACTTGTACTGGATACCGACTCACTCAATCTTTCTGTTAAGGCCGGTAGTAATGCCACTATAAATATACTATCAAATACCTTCTGGTCGGCAAGTTCAGATAAAAGTTGGCTTACAGTAACACCCAATTCAGGTACAGGTAGTTATTCTATAATTGCCACGGCTGAAGCAAATTCACTCCTTACAACACGAACAGCAATTATAACTGTAGAGGCTGAAGGTATCGAACCACAATACGTAACAGTAACACAGGATGCTGCAACAAAAACTGTGACAGTTTCAGCCGGAGGATTAAGTTCGGCTCTTACTCATAATGAACATACTCTATTGAACAGATTAACCATAAACGGGACGCTTGATGCCAGTGATTTTAGGTTTATGAGAGACTCGATCCCTAATCTGGCTTATCTGGATATCACTCAAACCACCATTGCTGCATATACAGGTGCAAACGGAACCGGTGCCACATATTCTATCAACTACCCGGCTTCAACGATTCCACAATATGCTTTTTATAATTCGTATAACTCAACTCACAATAATGTCTTAAAATTCATCTTATTGCCAAACACACTAAGTTCAATCGGATATGCTGCTTTTGAATACTGTTCCAAACTGGACAGTATTGCCATTCCGAATTCAGTGGCTTCTATGGGAGATTATTCTTTTAATTCCTGTATAAACCTGAAAAATGTCAATATTTCGGGTTCTATTACAACTCTTGGCAGTATTTTTGGTAACTGCCCCGGCCTTACTAAAATAGTAATACCCAATACTGTTACTTCATTAACAGGCAGTACTTTTTATTCTTGTCGCGGATTAAAAAGTGTAACCCTAAGTAACTCATTGAAATATATCGGAGGGTATGCATTTTACAATTGCACCGGAATAACTAACATATCAATACCTAATACTGTTACTCAGATAGGCAGTTCTGCATTTACTTATTGTACAGGTTTGGTCAGTGTTACAATGGGGAGCAAAGTCGATTCAATCGGAATGAGTGCATTTTCTGGTTGTACCAGTCTTACCGAAGTTGTTTTACCCAAATCAGTAGAAACAATAGGTGATTATGCATTTCAAGGATGTTCTCTGCTATCAATTGTTACAATACCGGCAAATGTTAGTTACATTGGATCCTATGCATTTAGTTGCAGCGGACTAAAATCAATTTTATCAGCTGGAGCTTCACCTTTTAGCCTGAGTAACTACGGAGTATTCTCTGATGTAAATAAATCAACCTGTACATTGTATGTACCTACTGGTTCTAAAGCATTGTATCAGAATGCAGCTCAATGGAAAGATTTTAGTAATATATCAGAGGAATTCGGTTTTATGTTATCCAATGAAACGGTAAGAATCCTTTCGGGTGGAAGTATAACTATAGACATTCCAACCACAAAAACATTTACAGCAGTTTCGAATCAACCTTGGTTACAAGCCAGTATTGTTGCCGGGAACGGAAACACACATATTGTGCTTACCAGCGATATTAATCCTGATTTGTTTCTGCGTACTGCTGTTGTAAAATTCAGTTTCGTCAATGGGCCATCACAACAGATAACGGTTATTCAGAGCGGAACGCCAAAAACTGTTAACATTAGCTCAGGAGGCTTATATAAAAGTCTGACAGCCGACGAATTAAAAAACATTTCAAATCTGATTCTTACCGGTACCATTGATGCCCGTGATTTCAGAGTCATGCGTGATAGTATGCCACAGTTGGCTGATATTGATATAAAAAATACCAGCATTACAGCTTATTCAGGTTCGGAAGGTACAAATCCCAGCATTTATAGTTACCCATCTAATGAAACACCCATAAATTCATTTTATAAAACCTATTCAGGTGTTGGGAAACCAACATTAGCATCTATAAAACTTCCTACGAATATCACGTCAATCGGAAAATCTTCTTTCGCTTATGCCAGTGGTTTATCATCAATCATCATTCCTGATCAGGTTACTGTGATTAATGAAACTGCTTTTGCTCGTTGCGAAGGTTTAAAAGATTTAACAATTGGAAAGTCAGTGGCAATCATAGGTATTGAAGCATTTTGGATATGTACAAATTTGTCGGGTGTAGCCATTCCAAATTCGGTGACTACTTTAAGTGCAGAAGCATTTTCGAACTGTAGCTCCTTAAAATGGGCGACTTTTCCAACTAATTTAAAAATTTTAGATAATGATGCGTTTGCTTCTTGTAAAAGCTTAGTCAGTGTTGAACTCCCAAACACAATTACAACATTTGGAAACGATGCCTTTTACGGCTGTACATCATTGACCAAAGCCAATATCCCAAATACGATAACTGAGCTGAAGTCCGGAATATTCGAATTCTGTAGCTCTTTAAAGGAAATTATAATTCCTGCTTCAGTAAAGACGATTGGTTCGAGGGCATTTGGAGAATGTCCTTCGTTAACAACAATTTCGATACCGGCTTCTGTAACAAAAATGGATTATGGTATTTTTGAATATTGTACAGGATTGACATCCATATATGCCAATCAGACAATACCAATCGATTTATCGGCATCATATTATGCATTGGTTTTCAACAATGTCAATAAAACCGTTTGCAAGCTCTATGTTCCTATTGGGTCTAAACAACTTTATTCGGTAGCTGTAGAGTGGAAAGATTTTACGAACATCATTGATATGCCTACAGACGTACCGACATTATTGGATCAAATAATCAGGATTTATCCAAATCCAGTCAAAGATTCTTTTAGTGTAACAGGACTAAATGAAACTGTCCGTTTGATTCTGACGGATATTAACGGGAAAGAAGTATTGACTTGTCAGGTAGGTGTGGGTGAAAACATTCCGGTTAGCATTTTACCCAAAGGCATGTATATTTTGCGGTTAATTACATCAAATGGGAATCTTGAACGTAAACTTATAAAAGAATAAATGAGGCATCAATTCATTGTAAGTTACCTGTATAAATTCAAAATCATTCTTTCCAATAAAAGTCACAACATAGTGGCTTTTATAGTATTTATAAATTAAATTATATGGGGTACAACAACTTTACTTATGGAGAACGTTAGTTAATATTTATGCGTAAAGTAAGTCGTTTGTTAAACAAGGATGTTTCAGGTTATTGCTGCAAGTTGTAAAAGAGGTTAATCCTTATTATTTTGATATAATCCCTGCAACCTGCACCATATTTTAAAACTCCTTTTGTAAGAGTGAATTTGAAACCATTAGTCTTTTTTAAAAAGACCATTTGGAGTGCAAATTCTACATGTGAGACAAATTTGAAAGAGTTATCCGGTTGCCGGAAGAAAGTCGCTTAAACGATATTAAATGAAGCGCCATGGATATTAGCCGTGTCATTCATTAGAGTGCATAGCTTGAATGAAAATCATATCCAGTTCTTGACATTCTAAGCATCAGGTAAAACTGATTTCAATTTTGTTCTGGTGTACTTTAGGAATTTACTTTCCCGGGTTATAAAAAACCGGAGACTGGGAACATGCGTTTGTCCTCCTTCATGTTGTCACAAGGCTATTTCGACATTCAATAAGTTTATCACCATTCATTATTCAAATAAACTCAAATCAATGTCTTCACCCATCAGCTTATATCCTATCTCATTTGGATGCAGATAATCACCGGATTGCGCTACAGGTGAAATACTCAGCGTATCATTCGGATCACGCATTACCTTGTCGAAATCAATAACAGCATCGAAGTATCCACTTGTACGAATCCATTCATTGACTGTATTTCGTGCATCTTCACGATAGTCCGTATAGTAGAATGATTTTTTAAAAGGTAAAATGGTTGCACCATATACCTTGATCCCTTTAGCATGGGCATCCTGAATCATTTGCTTGTAAGCTGCAATCAGATCATTTGCAACCTGAAATGCAACAACACTATCAGGCGTTTGGCCTATATCGTTGATTCCTTCCAGTACGATGCACCAACGCACTCCTTGCTGGTCAAGAATATCCCTTTTAAAACGGCTAAAGCCGGAGGGACCCAAACAGTTACGAAGCACACAATTACCACCGATACCCAGGTTAAGAACACCTACATGACTGGTCTTGGCATTTTTCATCAGGCACTCTGACAATATATCCGGCCATCTGTTTTGCTTGTTGGTACCTGAACCGCGTCCATCAGTAATGGAGTTTCCAAGAATAGCTACTGCGGCAGAAGACGTATCGGCTCTTACATCAATTCCATTGATGATATACCAATGATCAGTTTGCACAGAACCCGTAAAGTCACTCTTTGAAGCCTTGTTACCTGTTAACAAATAGGATGTAGTGCGTGATCCGGGATGACCAGTAACATCCAGGGATGTTTGACCAAAAGAGATGGTAATGGCGACATCCATCCTTGGTTTTAAGGCAAACGCAACCGGATCAGAAGAAATCGCAGTACCTGGAATCATGCTTACCTCAGATTTACCATTAAATTTCAATTCCTTATTTGTTGAAGCTTCAATCATACAACTTCCTATTGAAACTGCAACCCTTACAGCCGTCATTGTAACAGTGCCTTTGCTGAATTCATTTGAGAATCTGATCCGCAAGCTGTCACCACCAATTGAAACACGTACTACCTGTCGCAATGTATTGTTATTTAAACCAGGAGAAGGAGGCATGTTGCCGGGTTCCACCAGCTGCGGTGCTGTACTCCATGTACCTACCCACTTGTTGGAAACATCAGATTTTGCATACCCAATGACACTGAATACACAAAGCAGTACAAACAACATAGCCATTACTGAAAGTGAATGTTTAAAAGAACGGTTCCCTTTAAAAAAGACAATACACAGAGGACTTGTTTTATACGTCATAATCAAATAAGTTAGTAATTTGTAAATAGATTAATCTACACCATTTAGCAATAAAATTTACATATGTCTTTAAAATACTGAAAACCATTTTATTCTTCAATTTGAAGAATAAAAGTTGTTGTACACATCTCTATTTCTGATTGTTGTAGCTTTCGGGTGCCCCTAAATAACTTGGCTTTAAACCGCCCATATTTACCAGTATCTTTTCCACAACCACACCCGGATCAATCATCCAAACCTTTAGGGTATGATAACCTGGTTTGGCAATATTAAGAGTGGTTTGACAATGCCTTGCCTGATTCAATACTACCTGAACCCAATCGGCATTAGAATAATCAATTATATATTTATCAGGGACATTGGTAATGTATTGAGGTGCTTCTTCATCAATTGAAACTGCCAGTTTGATATCTCTTCCGGGCATATAGTTAAGAAGCGGTGAAGTGATCAGAATTATCTGGGCAGTATCCTTCGAAAACAAGTATATAGGATATTCCAGACAGGGAGCATCTTTCCCCGGATTGGTAGAAAGAGCATTTGCAGGAGCTGTAGCACGCATACCTGATAATGTAAGACCATAATCATCCACTTTTATCCATTTTCTATCACCCTGAACTGTGTTCAACGAAAAATGTTCAGCTTCGATAGAGATCAGTCCACCACTTTCTGCAAATCCTTTCAAGGTTTCGCGGTTAACACCGTTAGGTTTAAATGCGCTGACAGCAATTGAAACTTTCTTTCCGGCACCTGCAACTGTAATTACACCTCCGTTCTTACCTGCAGGTAACCGGGATTCATCAATATTTACCAGAATACGTTTATCTTTATTGACTATAGTCCCTTTGCTTTCAGAAAAAATAAGCCAGGGAACGTTGGATGTTAGAGTATAATCAAAAGATACTTTTCCCTTATTAAAAATTTCAATATAATGTTGCCTTCCATTGAAAATATCAAATTCGGGCAACATTGCGCTTTCAGCAGATCCGGGCCAGCTTGATACAGTACCTTCTAAACTCACTCCCAGAATAGCAGAGTCAGGCACCTGTATTGTCGTAAGCTTTATGGCATCCATGTTGTTTATTTTTGGAGGCATCCAACTGGTGTACCCAATGTGAGTTTCATCCATAAAGTGACTCCATTTGCCGTTAGCAAACACTCGATTGTAATACGCCATTAAATCAGTGTCTTCCTGAAAAATGGCTCTTGTCCGGATATCCATATCATTGGTACTTGCACGTTTCTGGCTTGCATACAAGTTGTTTTTAGCAGCTGCCAGATATAATTCGTTTACATTTGCACTTGCTTTTGTTGGAAATAAAACTATCTGATAAAATGCATCCCGTTTTTCCTTCGGCAATTTATTATAAATAGCTTCTGCCTGAGTTGTAATTTTATTAAACTCTTCAACGACATTTTCCGCTTCGCTATAGTGTATCAAACTGTATGTACCGGGAGTTAAGGATTCAGGTTTCCGACGTCCATTAAATTTCGTATATTTTGAAATAATATCTACTATCTCACTGGCATAAGTTAATCCGAATTCCCGTGTGACCCACAAGTGGGTGTATTCATTGATGTTGGAGTTCGTCCATTGGTCGGTATTCCATGCAAGGCTCATAAAATACTCCATGGGCAATTCATACCCTTTAAAGTGTCCAACGTTTACAATCCATATATTATCGGCTCCATACTGCTTGGCAAGTGACATTTGGTCCCAGATCTTAGCGATCGGATTCGTATTAATCCATTCGTAACTACGTGGACCTCCATGATAATCAAAATGATAATAGACACCGGATCCACCACTCCGCTTACGTTCATCAGAAGTAGGCAACCTGCGAAGATTCCCCCAGTTATCGTCTGACCAAAGAAGAGTAATATTATCGGGCACCCGCATGCCTTCGTTGTAATAGTCCATTATCTCCTTATACAAGCACCACGACTGAGGAACTTTATTCAAATCAGGGTTTATTTCTTCGCGAATAATCTTTTGTTGCTGGCTTACAATGTTCTCAACCATGGCTATGTTCGATTTCACGTCTCCTGACATCTCTGAATCATTGGCTCCACGAAGTCCCATAGTGATAACACTTTCGTATTTTTTATTGCGCTTCACTCCTTCCCTCCAGAAATCGTTCATGATATCCGGATGTTTATTATAATTCCAATGGCCAAGGGTACTATAGTAGCGCCTGTCCCATTCCTGTTGTGACCGAATCATTGGTTCCTGATGCGAAGTTCCCATTACAATACCATATTCATCTGCAAGACGCGAATTTTCGGCATCATCTTCATTAAAGGCATTACTCCACATAGCTGGCCATAAATAATTGGCTTTTATCCTGAGCATCAATTCGAAAATCCGTGAATAGAACTCATGGCCATAATTTACTACTTCATTGCCAACAGGAGGATTCAGAGAGGGTTTTGCAAAACCGTATTTTTCTTTGACCCAATTAGTCAAAGCGGGGGCTTCGTCATTGAGAAATATGCCCCGGTATTTGACTCTCGGGTGTTGAGTGTATGTCCCCGGTTTAACGAAAAGTGCATTTTTATGTTCGATGGATACATCAGCCCAGAAATACCAGGGTGAAACACCTATCTGTTCAGATACATCGTAAATGCCGAAAATAGTACCGCGTTTATCACTTCCAATAATTACAAGAGCTTTATCAACTCCGGGAAATGGCCTATCAACGGTTTGTATCGTAAATGCTTCCCATTTATTGGAAATAGCTTTTATATCGAGTTTCCCGTCTTTTACCAGCTTATCAATGATCGTATTTTTACCAATAGTCCCTACAATTACAACTTCTTTTTGGTGCGGTAACTTATCAAAAGCTATGACTGGTTCATAACTAGTGACTTTGCCTATATCGGATTTCAAATCTTCTAAGGCACGGATGACTCCCGGATAATCGTTTGAACTTATACACAATGTAGTTGATTTCCCGGAGGCCGAAAGTTTGAATAGATTATCACCGCCCGTTACGGATATGTAGGTAGGACCACCAATGGCATTTAAAGTTGACGGGAGTAATAAAACTAAACCAAGATAAGCCAGAAAATGCAACTGATGTTTCAAAAGGATGATTTTATTTAAACTTATAGTCATAATTAATCTATTAATTGAGTGATTTCACTTCAACAGCCTCTGTTGGTTTGGCATCTGCAATCCTGCTTTCATTATTGTCAATTACCTCAGAACGCCCATCGTATATTAATTTATCAACTTTGTATATCGAGTCATACTTATAAAATTGCCACCCAGCATTGATGGAAATACGTTGGCGATTTATATTTGATGTCGTATCATAAGATATTTCTGCAAGTGTCTGCATAAATTGGAATAAAGCAATTTAGCTCAAGTTAAAAAGTTGTGGAATATTTGATATTGAAAAACAGCAAATTTAATAAACAACATATTGAAACGAAATCTATATCAGAGAACATCAACACTTAAAATTGCAGATGGGTATATAGTACCAAAGTAACTATCAGTTACAAAAAAGGAGATATCTGTAAGAATCTCTCCTTTTGCGTTACCGTTTAGTCACAAGTTAATAACCAATATATTTTTACAACGTCAAACAAGTTAAAGCCGGTTAAAACAGTAAAAATGATATATCAAAAACATGTTTCACTAATTAAACACCACTGAATGAACTAAATCCGCCATCAATAGGTAATACAACACCGGTAATAAAACTTGCTGCTTCTGAACACAGAAATTGTACTGTTCCGTTCAATTCATTGATATCACCAAAACGTTTCATAGGTGTATTTGCAATCACTTTCAGGCTACGATCCGTCAATGAACCATCAGGGTTAATAAGAACAGCCCGATTTTGATCTCCAATAAAGAAACCAGGAGCAATAGCATTAACGCGAATACCATCACCATATTTCATTGCCATTTCCATTGCTAACCATTGAGTAAAATTGCTTACTGCAGCTTTGGCAGCGGAATAGCCTGGCACACGAGTCATGGATTGAAGAGCAGCCATGGAAGAAATATTAATAATACTTCCAGATTTTTGTTCAGCCATTACTTTTCCAAAGACATAACTAGGATAAACAGTTCCATTCATGTTCAGATTAGTTACCTTCTCCCAATCTACTATTTTCATATCAAAAAAACTTTGATCCTCAGCTAGTGTTGCTCCCGGAACGTTACCTCCTGCAATATTCAACAATATATCAATACGCCCCCATTTTTCAACAATCTCTTTTGAAACATTCTCCAGGCTGGCAATATCCAGAACATTACCAACTATTCCAATAGCTTCACCACCTTCGGCAGTTAGTTCAAGTACCCGGGAATCCAGATTTTCTTGTCTGATATCAATAGCGACTACCTTAGCACCCGCTTTTACAAAACTTTTGGCGATACTTCCACCTAATACACCACCTGCACCGGTAATTACTGCCACTTTTCCTACAATACTAAAGATCTCGTTCATACTATATTTAATTTAAATTCTAAATTCCATTTTAAAATATTCATTTCAAAAAATGTTATTTCATCATTCCATTTCTTACAGTTGCTATAACTCCTGATACTTGTGCAAATGCATACATTCGACCTAAAAATGAGTAGCCAGGATTATACGATTTAGTAACATCATCAAGCATCAACTTACCATGATCAACGCGCATTGGTACATTAGGATTCTCTCTTTCAAAAAGACGAACCAGTTCTATAAGATTTCCACGCCCTTCCAAATGAGAAGCCTCTATAAAATTGCTATTTTCAGTAACATCAGTGCTTCTTAGATGAACAAAATGAGTTCTCTTTGCAAATTTCTGTGCCATAGTCAGTACATCGTTATGCAAACCGGAACTTATTGACCCGGCACAAAATGTTAAACCGTTATTTGTACTTTTTTCTGCATTCAAAATCCACTCTATATCTTCCGAATTCCCAACTATTCGTGGTAACCCCAATACCGGATACGGAGGATCATCCGGATGAATACAAAGAAGCATACCATACTCTTCAGCAACAGGAATAACACTCTGTAAAAAATATTTCAGATTCTCACGCAATTGATTCTTATTAATTCCTTTATAAAGTGCCAGTAACTGATTAAATAATTCAACCGGTTTTTGAACATTTCCTTTGAAATTTTCGTTTACAAAGCCCTGAGTTTTTACAATTATAGTATTAACCAGCTCAGCTTTCTCATCCTCCGAAATCGTATTATTCAGTTCGTTTACCTGCTCCATTTCAATGTCAGAGTAATCCATATCAGCACCTGCCCTATTTAAAATATAGCAATCGAAATATGCAAAGCGGATCTTATCGAAATAAAGCGTAGAAGTTCCATCATCTAATTTATAATTCAAATCAGTACGAATCCAATCGATAACAGGCATAAAATTATAGCAAATAGTTTTTATTCCTGCTTTCCCCAAATTCGCAAGACTGACTTTATAATTTTCTATCAAATGTACTCTGTTTGTACCAGCATATTTGATACTTTCCGAAACAGGCAAACTTTCGACTACCGACCACCGAAGGCCGAAACTTTCAATATAAGTTTTCAATTCCATTATGGCTTCGTAAGTCCATACATCACCGTTTGGCTCATCGTGTAAAGCCGTTACTATTCCTTCAACACCAATCTGCCTTAGCATATCAAGTGTGATAGTATCTTTTTTTCCAAACCAACGCCAGGTTTTTTCCATAACACTAAAATTAATTATGTTGTTTTAAATCAAGTTTTATTTTTTTTAAGTCATCTAAATCATGTGCAGGTCGCTCAATGTCATACGGAATCGGACGTTTTGAATAGGTCTGAAAGTACAACAGGCAGGCATCCTTCCACCAGACTGCATCGCGTGCCTGGATCCGTAATTTCGACTGTACTTCATAAAAACGTTGAGTATCGATATAAGGCTCAGTTTTATCCCATGCCTTTTGAAAATCCCGAACCTGCAGAACACCACTATCGTAAGTAAAGCATAATTCATCCCATAAAGTACGACCGCTTTTCATGGTATAATTCCAGGGAACATGGTGGAACCACAATATAAGATTTTCCGGACAGGTTGTAATATCATTATACTCTTCCCGCAATGGAGAAGAATATTGCGATACTGCATCACTACCAGTTGTTGTTCGGTTGAATCCCAATCCAGCAGAATCAGCCTTGTGATAATAGGATGGTAACCAATCGGGACGGGCACCCGGGACTGCACACCATGGTTCCGGTCCGTAATGATGTCCCCAGGCAAACAAATGATGCAACCCCATTGGCATCATGTAGCTTACAATAGCTTCACGGGACTGGAGCATTATTTTTTTTATTTGTGCCTGAGAATCGTTGGTCAAAAGTTCAGGTGTGGAATTACTGAAAGTCATTGTTATCCATTCATTTGCGATTTCGTCACTTGTCAGTTTGTTATTCCAGGCCAAACGTCCGAATGCATACCAGTTAGCTTGTGCAAAATGATGACCACACCAGTTTATATCATCACCTATGTTTGCAACACCGGCAATTGCGGTTATTTTTTGTGGATAGACCTCACTGGTGGTCAGTTTCGTAATTGTTGTTCCAACTCCTTTTGCATATGTATCGGTATCTAAAAACTCTTTCCACATAGGAGCAAGAAAAACCAAATGATTGCCCTGCCCTAAATATTCCTGTGTAATCTGTAATTCAGGCATGATGGATGTCTTTATCATTGCACCGAAAAGCGGACTGAACGGTTCACGGGGCTGAAAGTCAATTGGTCCATTCTTCACCTGAATAATGACATTGTCCCGAAATTGACCATCAAGCGGCATGAATTCAGTGTAAGCCTGCTTTGCACGGTCTTTTTCACCCGGATTATACACAAATGCACGCCACATGACAATTCCTCCAAATGGTTTAAGAGCTTCAGCCAACATATTGGCACCATCGGCATGTGTTCGTCCAAAATCCTGCGGTCCGGGTAATCCTTCGCTGTTTGCCTTAACCAGAAAACCTCCAAAATCAGGAATCATTTGATAAATTTCCTTTACTTTGAGACTCCACCATTTTACGACTTCTTTATCCAAAGGATCGGAAGTTTTCAAACCACCAAGTGCTGTAGGTGATGAAAAATTGATAGAAAGATATACTTTGATTCCATATGGTCGCATCACTTCAGCAATAGCTTTCACTTTTTGTAAATATTCTCCGGAAAGCATATTTGGGGAAGCATTCACATTATTGAGGACCGTACCATTAATTCCTATCGAGACATTCGCACGGGCATATTCTTTCCATTGAGCTATATCCTTGTCCGTAACAGTTGGATGTTTCTCTTCATAACGCCAGAAGATAGAATGACCTGAATATCCACGTTCAACTGATCCATCCAGGTTGTCCCAATGGTTCAGAATACGAACTGAGTAAGAAGGTTTCTCCGAGATGTTAAGTGAATCTGAGAATCTATTTGTTTGAATAATTCTCAGCAAATGATAAACTCCATATAGCAGCCCTTTATTTCCGGCAGATGCTAACAGGGTGAACTTCTTTTTGTTTTTATGAATCGTTTTAATGATATAACCCTCACCACCAAGTTGTATCAACTCATTTTTCAATCCGAACGGAATAATATTTCTATCTTTTAAAGTTCCAATTACCAATGTTTTGTTTTCTATAGTACTTACAGTCGGGATTGAAATATTTGTTATTTCAGTCCAATCGTGCTGAAACTCTTTCACAGCAAAAAGATTCTTATCTGCTTTTAATCCGGAAAAATAGTGAGAATCTGTTTTAGTCTTACTAAAACGCAACCACAATTGATGACCATTCTCCGCACCCAAATGAGAAATGCCTATAAGTAAGAGACTAAAGAACGTTAGTTTTCGAATCATGAATAGATGCCTGCTTTGATTGATTTAAGTTTTATGATACAAATATACACTTATTCATTTGTGCAAAACCGGGAAACTTGTATTAATTTACGGCTTTAATCCATCGATTGTCTTAATCGTTCCATCCGGATTGTATTCCAGTTCAACAACTTTCAGACTACGTAACCAGGTTTTACCTCCTGATGGATTGCTATCGTGATGGAACAGGTACCATTTGCCGTCAAATTCAGTAATACAATGATGGGTGGTCCACCCTACAACCGGTGTCAGAATTACTCCCTGATAAGTAAAGGGTCCATACGGGTTATCACCTATGGCGTAACACAACAAATGCGTGTTGCCGGTTGAATATGAAAAGTAATACTTTCCGTTGTATTTATGCATCCAGGATGCTTCGAAGAAACGACGATCATGATCTCCTGCCTTTAGTGGTTCGCCGTTTTTATCCAGAATAATCAAATCGTATGGTTCTTCTGAAAATTCCAGCATGTCTGCACTTATTTTTACCAACTTCGGGCACAATGCAGGTTCGTTGTCAGCCGGTTCATGTCCGCACTCAATGGCTTTATTGTCGCGATAACGTTGTAACTGTCCACCCCATAAGCCTCCAAAATACATATAGTGACTTCCATCCTCATCCTCGTAGACACAAGGATCTATAGAATAACTTCCTTTTATCGGGCTATCCTGAGCTACAAAAGGTCCTTGGGGACGGTCACTAACCGCTACTCCGATATGAAAAACATCGTTTTTATCCTTGAGCGAAAAATAGATATAATATTTTCCATCTTTGTAAGCTGCATCACAGTCCCAAAGCTGGCGTCCTGCCCATGGAATGCTTTTAACATCAAGTGCCACACCATGGTCCGTTACTTCACCATCAATGCTATCCATGGAGAACACATGGTAATCCCTCATATCGAAATGGTCACCATTATCATTTTCCGGAATGCCAGACTCCACGTCATGCGAAGGATATATAAATAATTTTCCGTTGAAAATATGTACTGCCGGGTCGGCAGTGTAAAGATTCGGAACTAAGTATCGTTTCATTATTTTTCAATTTAACTCAAACCTTTAAAAGGAACTAAGCTTGTTTTATAAAATATTTTCTTTTTGTAAAATTGATAGTCAAATAAGTAATTGAAGATATTTAATGATGTATTTATTAATCTACAAAGGCTTACGTTTCAATGTCATGGCAATTACTAATTATTAATTGTTAATTATTAATTATTAATTAATTGTTTATCTGACGTAATATTATTTACACCACTTTATGGGTTGGGGGTTGCTTCTTTGATAAATGTCCCAACAATTGGTTTTGCTTTATAATTCCGGTCAAAGAGCAATGGATAATCAGTTCTTCCCGGTATAGGCCAGTCATTTCTCCAGGTCTGGACATCAGTTACTCCCCACAACGTAACACGAATAATTTTATCCTGATGTTTCAAAAAGAGCTTAAGAAAGTCATTCATCCGGTTAGTCCATCTGGTAGCTACTGAGTCAGGTAAACCGTCAGGATAAGGATTCATCTCTTTTTTATAAGTATATGATGTGGATACATCAGCACCCGTATTTTCTTTTGGTGAGGGAAGTACTGTCAGATCCAGTTCTGTAATCATTAATTTGACTCCCAATTTTGAAAATGCAAGTATACTTTTTTCTTCTTCTGAAATTGATGGATAATCCATGGAAAAATGTCCCTGCATTCCAATACCGTCAACTTTTACCCCTTGCTCCTGAAGTTTAGTAATCATTTTAATCACGCCTTCTCTTCTACCCGGATTAGCCATAGAATAATCATTGTAACACAACAGCACATTAGGATCGGCTTCATGTGCAAATTCAAATGCAAGCCGAATAAAGTCTTCACCAATTATCGTATAAAATTTACTCTTTCTCCACGAACCGTCGTCATTAATAGCCTCATTCACAACATCCCAACTTTTTACTTGACCTTTATATCGGCCTACAACAGTGCTGATATGCTTCTTCATTCGTTCAATCAAGACTTCGCGTGTTACATCTTTTCCATCTTTATCCACAAAAAACCAGGGAGGTGTCTGGGAATGCCAGATAAGACAATGGCCAACTATAAACATCTTATTCTCCTCTCCGAATTTTACATATTGATCTGCCTGAGTGAAATCAAACTTATCTTCCTGTGGATGTATTACTTCACTTTTCATACAATTCTCAGGAACAATCGAATTAAACTGTTGTTTTACAATCCGTATTGATGCCGTATCTTTTCCGGATACCTGATTGGCGTTGATTGCAACTCCAATCAAAAACTTTCCTTTTAAAGCATCTTTGAGTGATTCAGAAGAAAGTGGGCAGGAAGTTGTCAATACTACTACAAAAATCAGGAATATCCGTAATTTAAATACTGCCTTCATCATTTTATTCTTAATTGATTTCTCTAATTGAAATTTATCCAATAACTTCTTCAGCTACAGCTTTCTTTTTACTAACAGGTTGAGCCTTTAATCTTCTTGATCCCAGGACTTTTTCAATTTCAATTTCTTTCTTCTTGTTTATTTCATAGAAAAACAAGCAAGAAGCTGCCAACAAAAACGTAATAGTAGGGAATACACTTACAGAAAGTTTAATCCCCTGAATGGTGCTTTCAGATTGAACTGCCAATTGTTGATTATAACCAAAGAATGCAAGAATGCCTGCTACCAATGCCCCACCAATACTCAACCCTGCTTTCAGTCCAAAAATCATGGCTGAAAAAATAATTCCCGTTGCCCGTCGATTGTTTTTCATTTCTGAATAATCAGCTACATCGGCTATCATTGCCCATAAAAGAGGTATTGTAAGACCATAGAAAAATCCATGAAATAGTTGTGAAATAAAAACTAATATGATAGATCCTTTTGAGAAAAACAAGAATGCAAATAAGAATATGGTGGACAATAACAAGCCAACTACAAAAACATCCCGTTTGCCAAACTTATCCGCCAGTTTCTTAGAAAAAGAGATACCTAAAATCATCATTATAATACCACCACCATTAAAAAGACTAAAACCTGATGTCGCAGCATCTTTAGGCCAGACAAAACCCACTAACCCTATTCTGGTTAACATGGTATTTAAACCATCAATAAAATTATTGAACCCTATATTCTGAAGGAATGCTGCAAGTTGAGCTTTGTCCAGGTAGTTTTCGAAATAATAGACATACATACCCCCTTTGAGTGACAAGGTAATAAAAACCAGAATGGTAAGAAACAACATGGCAATCCATGGTTTATTTTTAGATAAATCCTTAATATCTTGTTTCAGGCTCGACTTTTGCTCAGGTTTTGGAATAATCCGTTCCTTAGTGGTTAGGAATGTAATGATAAAGAATATCACTCCTGTTATTGCAAAAATAGTCATTACTTTCTCAAAACCTACTGTTTTATCTCCATTACCGAAAATCAAAACCAATGGCAAAAGCAATGCCTGTACAATAAACTGAGCGACCATTACTGCTACAAACCGAAAAGAAGAAATACTGTTCCTTTCGGACATATCTCCGGTCATTACACCGCTTAGTGCTGCATAGGGAAGATTATTGGCAGAATATATAAGCACCAGAAATATATACGTAATAAATGCATAAATGAGTTTTCCCTGTGGACCAAAATTCGGTGTTGTAAATGTCAACAAGGCAATGATTCCAAAAGGTATGGATGTCCATAAAATCCACGGGCGGAACTTACCCCATCGGGTCACTGTACGATCGGCGATAGCTCCCATAAACGGATTAAACGATGCACCTATCATTCCTCCCACAAAGATAATAATGGAAGCTGATGCTGGTGGAATCTTAAAAACATCGGTATAGAAAAATGCAATAAATGTCATTAAGGTTTGAAAAATAAGATTCGCTGCCAAGTCACCCAAACTATAGCCGATTTTCTCAATAATTGAGACTTTCTGTGAAGTTGATTTCATGTGTAATTATTATTTCTTTATATTTTTTTCATTTTAGTCTTTAAAGAGATGACACTTCTTCTTTTAATTTTCAAGTGCCTGCAGATATGTATTCTATAATTCTTCTAAATCCATCATGATTTTTTGCATCACAACGCAGGGTTCAAGTTCTCTGAAACGTAAGGATAATGAATGAAATTATTAAATGAGTTTTTATAGTTTCATAAGATCAAATATTTTCTTGTGATACCAATGTTTAAATATGCCTGAATTAATTTTCGACTATCTCAAAAGTGTCCGTTCCGATGATTCTTAGATACCTTAGATTGTTCCCGGCAATAAAAGAAAAACCGGGTAAATCATCTTGAGCAATTTATAACTGAAGTAAACTGAGATATAAAAAAAAGAATAGAAATAATACGCTTCATGATATTTTAATTAAAGACCAGCTAACCATTACTCTGGTTAGCCAGTCTTTTCATTGATTAATAAACAACTTTTTATACAAACCCAAAGAATAACACTTTTATGAAGCAATACCTTCAGGGAACTAACCTTCTAATTAATAACCAGGGTTTTGATAAGCAGCTTTTTCTGTAGCGGTCATATCCATACCATCTATCTGTCCTTGAGGAATAGGGTCTAAATAGTTAGCTGGTAAAATAGTACGTGTTACAGTTTGAACCGTACGATCTCCAAACTTAACTCCGCAAATCTGGTAAGTACCAGCAACATTTGCCCATGTTTGTGTACGTCTCAAATCAAAGATTCGATAGCCTTCGCCGAAATATTCGCGGGAACGTTCTGCCAAAATATAGTTAATATCTATTGTTGCAGGAGTAGCGGCAACCATGGCAGCGCTATTATCTGCAACTACGACTGCATTTTGGGCATTACTATATTTCCATTTTCCTGCCCGTGCACGAATAATATTAATCAATCCTTTTGCACTTCCATCATTTGCATAGGTGCCTGATACGGAAGTTACAGTTGCGCCCTTCACGGCTGCTTCTGCAGCAATAAAGAAAAGCTCCGAGAACTTGATAATCGGGAAAGGACGTGTACTGCCGGCGTTTGGATTTCCTATTCCTGTACCATTGTCGGTACGATAAGGTCCTAATTTCCAAAGTCCGGGATAAATAATTCTACTTATGGCACTTGGTCCTACCACATAATCGGCTCTTCCTGGCATTGAACCTGCTCCAACACTGCTATTACCTCCAGTTAATGCGGCTGGATAAACAATAGCTGGATCATCTGTGCTCAGGAATGAAAGTATTGGCGCACCGGGTACAACCGACATTCCGTTTGCATTGACTAAAGATGTTGCAGTTACCGTTCCACCTAAAGGCCAGTTAGCATGGTAAACAGTTGTAAAGGTTCCATCGTAACGTGAATCATTTGTTTTATCTGCAAAAGTATTTTTAAATACTCCAATTGGAGGAGCCATACGTACCCACGGACGACCCAAATCTTGTAACGATGCACGCAAAACAGAACTTATTTTAAATGTAGTTCCACCATCATTTGAACTTGTGATAGTTGGATAGTTCCATGTCAACATCCATCCGGCAAAATTATCCGGTGCAGCAGCACTACCAGAGGTAAGACTACCTCCATTATATTGCTGGCTTAATTGCGTGTGATCTGCATACAACATTTCTTCTTTGTTGCGATCGTTTGAACCCACATTAACATCGTAGTAAGTTGCTTGTAATGCATAAGACCCTGGATTAGCAATAACTGCAGTTGCAAGGTCGTATGCCTTCTGAAAATACCAGGAAGCAGTTTGTCCGTTAGGATCAGTTCTGTCACTTAGCGGATAAGTAGGAATGTTGTTTGGGTTTTGAAGCCACCAGGCATAAGTCAGGTAAGCTTTTGCTAATAACAGTTGGGCAACTTGTTTGGTTACTGTTCCTGTAAGACGTTGTGTCACAGGTAAAGTATTTACGGCTGTCAATAAATCAGGAAATACACATTTTGTATAAACCTCAGGGACAGTATTACGTACTGATATTCTGGATGGATTCGTGTTAAACTTCAGCAATCCTGAACCCAAATCCAACGGAACACCACCATACCTTTGTACCAAAAGAAAGTAGTCAAAAGCGCGCATGAAATTGGCTTCTGCAATCAATGAATTTGGAATAGTATCTGAAGTTCCTTTTTTACTGGTATTTACTAATAAAGCATTTTCAATGATACCATTAGCTGTATTAATATTAGAGTAGACAGTACTCCACAATATGCTGATAGGGTAAGTAGCAGTATTAAAAGTCGCTGCACCGGAATAATCCATAGACGTAAAGTTTCCATCAGCACTCTGGCCCCATGTTGCTTCATCGGTACCTGTCTCGCAAGAATTAAAGTAATAGGCTTGGCCATACAAATTTCGCAGGTTGGCATACAGAGCTGTTACTCCACCTTGAACTCCTGCTTTTGATTGAAAATATCCGGGAGTAAAAAAATTGCGTGGGTTCTCAGTCAGAAGATCAGACGAGCATCCCATGAGGAACACAGACACCAGGGCTGTTCCTAATAAAGATTTTATATATTTACTTTTCATCGTTATTATTTTTAAAATGTTATATTAATACCCATTAAGTAACTGTGCGTAGAGGGTGTATTAGTACCTATAACCAGTGTTCGAGAGTTATATGAATTTACTGCCTGATTTTGATTACCGTATGAATTTGTTTCAGGATCCATACCTGATTGATTGTGGTAAGCAGAGAACAATATAAATGGGTTCTGTACAGTACCGTAAAGTCTCAGTTTCTCAATTCCGGCATATTTTAACCATTTATGATTAAAGCTATACCCAAGTGTAATGGTACGTATCTTCAGATATGATGCATTGAAGTAACCCAGAGTACTGCCATAAAGTGGATTATCTCCACTTAATTGACCGGCAGGAGTTGGATATGGAGCATTGGTATTTGTTGTAGTCCAGTAGTCGACCTTTATATTTCCACGACGTCCTGTCATTAAATTAAGGTAACTGGCCGATCCGTATAGAGTACTTACAAGAATACCACCACTTTGGAAACCACCGACAACAGACAGGTCAAATCCTTTATAAGCAACACGGGTATTGAATCCACCCTGAAAATCAGCATCAAGATTCATAACTTGCCTGTCATCAGGACCAATTGCCCGTGTTGGCGAACCATCAGCATTGCGTGTACCTGTATAAAGCACCTTAATCATACCTGGTATAGCCCCTGGTTGTAATGTCTGCAAATATTTATAATCTGCATCAGTTGTATTCCAAAGACCTATTTTCTTGTAATCGTAGATACTATTTATGGACTTACCTTTAAACCATCCGTTGTTTATGTCTTGAGAAGCTCCTGAAGCAAGAGCTGTAATCTTGTTTATGTTTTTATACACATTAGCTCCGACTTCCCATGTCCAGCCATTGAGGTTATCCAATATCACACCATTAAGTGACAATTCGAGCCCTTTGTTTTGAGTTGAACCAACATTGGCAGTATAGCTACTTACACCCGAAGTACTTGGTAAATTAACATTCTGCAAAAGATCTTTTGTATCTGTTATATAATATTCTACAGTTCCTGACAGGCGATTTCTTAAGAAAGAAAAGTCTGTGGCAAAATTATAAGTAACAGAATATTCCCATCCCAATTTTGGATTTGGCACTGTATTTACATTAAAACCTGTGCTATAAGTTGTGCCAAAATTGTATGGATTAGTGTTTAACGATCCAAGTGTAGAGTAAGGAGCAACTGCTTGATTTGATGTTTGTCCGTAACCTGCACGTAACTTCAATGCATCAATCCAGGTAACATCTTTCATAAACGATTCTTTATTTAGATTCCAGCCTACAGATACAGCAGGATAGGTATGCCACTGATATCCTGTTGCTAGCCTTGAAGAGCCATCGGAACGTACAGTACCACTTATCATATAGCGGTCGTCATAAGAATACATAACACGTCCCATCAATGACTCCAGGCCCCATACCGAATATCCCTGATAAGGAACATAATTGGCATCTTTTCCCGGGTTAACCGTAATGTCGGATGCATTAGCCTGTCCTAAATTATAGAATTGTAAGTTGTCTGTGGGAATATTTATTGCTGAAATAGTTGAACTGTTGAAAAAATTCTGTTCCGCTGAGTACATTGCAACTGCGTTTACTCTATGTTTACCAAAAGAGTGGTCGTAAGTAAGCATATTTTCAATGGCCCAATCTGTATTATAGGTATTATTAACACTTGCAGATGAAGCTGCTAAAGGATTGGGACTCATAACACCCACCCCTGAATAGGTACCAGCGTTACTAAAGTTAAAGTTCGCTCCAATATTGGTGCGGTACTTCAAACCTTCAACTCCGGGTATTTTTATTTCGGCATAGAAAGAGTTATAAGAACCTAATGCCTTTTTTTGATCTTTCCAGGTATCTCCCAAATTTTCAACTCTGTCTTTAGTCAAAACAAATCCTTGATCCAAAGGCATCTGAACAAATCTTTTCAACGTACCATCCGCATTATATGGGTTCGCAATAGGCGACTGACTTAACACATTACCCACACCTAAACTGGCACCATTTGTAACATTAAAATTAGTATTTGACGTAAATCCTACCCGAATATATTTACCTATTTCCTGATCGATTGAACCGCGGATAGCATAACGGCTGTAGTTTTGACCTGGTATTACCGCTTGATTCGTATAATAGTTCGCACCAAACTTGTAGCTACCTTTTTCATTACCACCCGAAACATTTAAATCGTGGCTTTGTACTATCGCTGTTGTATAAAACAGTGACTGCCAATTTGTATTTACATTATTGGCTTCATCAGAACCGTTTGCTGAATATCTACCAGCTGCTGTTCGGAGAGCAACAAATTCGGGTCCATTCATCATAGGGTATTCGATTGCTTTCCCCTGACCATAGTAACCACTATAGCTAACCTGCGGTGCTGCACCTTTTACCCCTTTGTTGGTTGTAATCAATATAACACCGTTGGCACCACGAGATCCGTAGATGGCAGTTGCCGATGCATCCTTTAGAATATCTACGCTCTTAATGTCATCAGGACTTATGTCGCTGATAGATCCAGAAAATGGTATACCATCAAGAACGATCAACGGATTATTGTCAGCAGTGAGCGATCGTGTACCGCGAATACGAATTTGCAATGTAGCACCCGGCTTTGAATCTGTTTGCTCCAAATCCACTCCTGCAAGACGTCCCTGCAATGCTTGCGTGATATTACCCGCCGGAATTTCTTTCAGCACACTTCCATTTACCGAAGCAACTGAACCTGTAACAGCTTCTTTCCGCTGAGTACCATATCCTACTACAACGACTTCATTCAATGATTTGTCTTCATCTGCCAATGTTACATTAATGTAGGTTTTTCCATTGACATCAACTATTTGAGTTTGATAACCAATATATGAAAAACTCAATTTTGAATTTTCTGTTGCTTTTATATCATAAGCTCCAGAGATATCCGTAATCGTTCCGCCGGTTGTTCCAACGACTTTAACGCTTACTCCAATTAACGTTTCACCTTTTGCATCTTTAACAACACCCTTTACGGTTATTGTTTGTGCAAATCCTAAGAGTGGAAAAAATAAGAAAAAGAGAAATAGCCAGAAAGGCTTAATTTGATTTTTGATTTTCATGATTAGAATTCATTTTATTAGATTTTTAATTACTTGGTTTAAATAATCACGCAATAATTTCTAGGTTTTCATTTCTTTTTTAATTTAGGGTTTAACATGGTTGAATTTTTCTGGTACAAACTTACCCATTAATATCATATTTGTTCAAGACTTTTGTTGCACAGACTTTTCTACTGGTTACATTTTCGCTCATTTTGATACAGAAATTTATCTTCCTGTTACATATAATTCGTTATTCCAATATTTTGCTGATTGGTTAATTGGTTGATTGGTTGATTGGTTAATTGGGTGATTGGTTAATTGGTTCATTGATTCATTAGTTGATTGGTTAATTGGTTAATTGGTTAGACGGGACATCACTTCGTTCTGTTGATTTATTAATCGGTTTGTTTTCTATTTGCAGTGACTTCAAAACCCAAACTCTTCAAACTTTCAAACCCTTCAAACTCTTCAAACTCTTCAACTCTTCAAACTTTCAAACCCTTCTAACTCTTCAAACTCTTCAAACCATTCAAAAACAGAACACAGAACACAGAACACGGAACACTGAACGTTTTCTTCACCCCTCCATCATGATGTTGCAGATGTTATGCATATGTCATGCATCAGACATGCATATATCACGCATCTTTAAAGGAGCGTAATATATACGTAACCAATATATGAGAATAGCATAGTCAAAACAGAATATGTGCATCATCATGATTATGAGGTTATGACATCAAGGCAATTTCGCAGCAAGCTGGTTGATGATTGAATCCTTAAATCCTAAGCCGATAGTGTAATTGCAATTGAATGTTGAAAATGCAAAAAGTACAAGCTCCGGCCCTTTTCGGTAAACCTGAATGAATTACTGAGATGTAAATTATTTTAAGAACGTCGGCTGACGTATTGTGGGTCAGAGTGTCCAGATATACGGGATGTTCTGTCAGGAATAAATTAGAACTACAAAGTCAGTAAAAAACAATCCGTCTGGCGAGAGACTACGGAAGTTAATTCAATCAAAAGAATGAACTTACAGATTATCTGATAATGTATTTAAATAAAATTGCTTATCTGCTTTAGGCAAGGTTAAAAAAGCATTCTTTATTTGTGACCCCCAAGCCCCCAAATGGGGGATGTTAAGACAGAGTATCAGAATTTATTTTATACATATGACCTTCTTTGTTCCACTATTAAGCCCCCATTTGGGGGCTTGGGGTCACAAATTGATAATTAGGATACACGGTATTGATTTTAGTAGTCATAAAATTAAATAAATTAAAACTACTTGTTTAAGCAGAGAAGCGATTAAATGAATATATAGTTGGTTCAAAAGGATAGATGAGAGCTAAACGACAATGATAACTGATCCGTTTCTTCATGGAATTTTTGACTTTTTCCCACAAAATATCCGGCAGAACCAGTTAAACAAAATCGGGTTATACACTTTCTAAAACTTAAATGTTGACTGTTTTAATTTTCTTTTTCCTTCTTATCATTATTCATGTGTTGAGCATATTCTTTGGGAGACATACCATAAAACTCCCTAAACGAATTTGAGAAATGTGAGAGATTCGTGAAACCCACTGCGTAAGCAAGTTCAGAGATTCCTGTTTTTTGGGTAGACAGCAATACTGAAGCTTGTTTCAGGCGAATAGACTTAATAAAATCACGTGCCGACTGGTTGGTAAGTTCTTTCAGTTTCCGGTGCATATGGACACGGCTCATGCCTACTCCGCTAGCCAGAAATTCAACATTCAAATCGGGATCAGCGATATTCTCATTGATAATTCTCATTACTTTTTCAAGAAGAACCTGATCGGACGAACGCATGACAACAGGTTTTATCAACGATTTATTCTCTGCCGAATCGGAGAGTTTCGTCTCAAGGCGCTCACGGTTCTCAAGCAGGTTAGCGATTCTCTTTTTCAACAGTTCCATGTTAAATGGCTTCACAACATAGGCATCAGCACCAATATCAAACCCCTGGGCCTTATCTTCGTCGCCGGATTTTGCTGTAAGCAATACAATGGGAATGTGATTAATATTGATATTCGACTTTATTTTTTTACATAAAGTAATTCCATCCATTTCTGGCATCATCACGTCACTAATAACCAGGTTCGGTTTTTCTTTCAAAATAAAGTCGAGTGCTTCTTTTCCGTTCCGGCATTCAAAAATCCGATACGTATCCGACAACTCTTGCCGGATATATTGCCTGATTTCATCTTCATCGTCTACCACTAAAATCCGGTACCTGGTTTTGGATTTCATGTTAGTTGTATTATCAGTAGATATTTCATCGTAAAGAGCCATATCAAGCGAATTCATGGGTGCTTTATTGCTTGTTTCCTGGAAACTATTTTCTATTTCCGAATCATTTAAGTGGCTGTGCCCCAACGGAAGCCGGACGATAAATTCACTTCCCTGACCTACCTTCTTATTCCGTGCAAGTATTATACCATATTGCAGTTCAACCAATGAGCGAGCAAGATGAAGACCAATCCCGGTTCCAAAATTCGATTTTGTTTTATCGTTATCTATCTGATAAAAACGTTCGAATATACGTTCAATTTTTTCTTCTTCAATGCCAATGCCCGTGTCGGAAACTACAATTTCAAAATAGTTCCGCAATGCTCCTTCTACATTCTCATCAGTTCCTGTACTGAGTGATATGGTGATATTTCCATTTTCGGGCGTATACTTAAAAGCATTTGACAGGATGTTTAGTAATACCTTATCAAAATTATTTAAATCAATCCATACATTCAACGATGGTACTTTATGCTCGAAAGTAAAACTGATATTGCGTTTATTTGCCTGATAATCGAATGTTTGCATCAAATCATCAATAAAACCAACTATGTCGGTTTCCCTGAGTTTCACAAACATCAATCCTTTATCAATTTTTCGAATGTCCATCAATTGATTTATCAGCCGAATTATCCGTTGACCGTTTCGATACATCATTTTATATACCTTTTGCTTTTCAACATCTGCATTTTCGGAAATAAGCTTCTCCAACGGACTAATAATTAATGTCATTGGAGTCCTTATTTCGTGCGAGATATTGATAAAGAACTGCAGCTTGGCTTCATTGATTTGCTCGGCATGTTCACGCCGCATCATTTCCTGCTTATGCTTTATTTGGTTCAATATATACTTGGTAATACCTACCCCCAGCAAGATGAACAAAATAAAATAAATAGTTTTAGCCCACCACGATAAATACCAGGGGGGAGATATAATAATTACATATGATTTTTCAGGGGACATATTATCCTGAATGCAGGCTTTGACCTTAAGCTTGTATGTTCCGTAATTTATATTCGTAAAGTTAATCCGGCTCACCCCTTGTTCCGTATTCATCCATTTGGAATTCAGGCCTTCCATTTTATAGCGGTAGTTAACCCGTTCTGAATTTCCAAAATCAAAAGTTGAAAATTCAAGGCTAAACATATTATCTTTATAAGTCAAATGAATGGTATCTACATCCGAAATAAAGCGGCTGATAATCTGTTTCTTCCGGGTATTCGACTTATCTGTCTTTAAAATGGGAACATCAAGGATGTATAATTCTGTCAGATAGACTTTCAATTGCTTTCGCATATCGTTTATCTTCTGAGGATAAAAATGACTTATACCACTTATCCCTCCAAAAAACAGTTCATCATTACCGGCATGAAATATAGCGCCTTTCGAAAATTCATTGCCTTGCAAACCATCAAAAGCATAATAATTTACAAATTTATTTTCAGCAATAAGTAACTTTGAGATTCCCATGTGAGTACTTAACCAGATGTTCCCTTTTTCATCTTCCAATATCCCACAAATCACATTACTTGGCAATCCATCAGCCATCGTATACGATTGTGAATGATTTGTCTTCTTATTATAACAAGCCAATCCCTGTGTAGTTCCAATCCAGATATTGCCCTTATGATCTTCTGCCATCGCATACACGATATTACCCGGAAGAATATTGCCTTTAATTGTATAATTTACAATTTCATTTGTTCTCGGATTTATTTTACAAACACCCCGAAATGTTCCAATCCATATAAATCCATCCCTGTCATTTAAAACACAATTAATACCATCACTTAAAATCTTTCCATTATGCCCGCCATCATGTGCATAATGCTGCTTATACGTTTGCGACTTTAAATCAAAAGAATACAGACCGGCACCATTCGTTCCTATCCATAGACTTTTCTTTTTATCTTCCGTAATGCAGATAACTTTATTGCTTAAAAAATTATTTCCTATACTTGGTGAAATCTGATTGTAATAGGTACAGAAACCATTATTTTTATTAAACTTAGATAGCCCGTTTAAATAGGATCCCAACCATATATCCCGGTTGCTATCCTGGAAAATGCACATGATTGTGTTGGAAACCGAGTTTTTTGTTGTACGGGTATAATGTGCCACTTTACCTCCACTTTGTACACCATATATTCCGTCATTATCCGTCCCAACCCAAACAGTATTATCTTTATCTTTCAGGATGGACATGACACAACTGGAACCTATTATATTTCTATTATAAGATTTATACCCGAGAATGCTGAATTTATTTGGATTATTAGGAGCAAAATAGACCCCTTTTTGAAAAATGCCAGTCCAAAGATTTCCTGTTTTATCTTGCAATACGGCATGAACTTTCATTTTGGAAAAATCAAACAATGAAGATTGCATTTCAATGTCCTCTAGCATATTCTTCTTTTCATTATATATTTTCATCCCCATGCCATCGGTGCCCACTAACAAATTCTTTTGTCTGTCAACAAGCAGGCATTTAACCGGAAGGCCTAATTGAGAATTAGAGTAAACAATCTGATCAAACCGATTTGCAGTTCTATTAAATTTAAAAAGCCCGGAGGTAAGCGTTCCTACGAAGATATCTCCCGCATGATCTTCACAGATTGCCGAAGTCTGATTACTTCCTATCTTATCTGGCGATTTATAACTGTAAAGCTTTTTTGTGGTTGGTGAGTATCTGTTTAAACCCCGATCATCGGATAAAATCCAAAAATCATTTCGGGAATCCTGGAATACAGCAACCAGAGAGTTGCTGCACAATAATCGTGAGAATTTAGAATCCAATTGATATGAATCTTTATTGGAGTCTATAATTAAAAGTCCCTGATCAGTTGTAATCCAGATTTGGTGCGTATTACTTTCGATAATTGAAGTAATGTGAGGGTCTATATTTATGCCGTTCTTTAAAAGCTTTACTTCATTAAAAGTATCCTCTACCCTGTTGTAAAGCATTAATCCGTTGATACATCCGATCCAGAATCTACCTGATGAATCTTCAAAAAGCGTCCTGACATAATTATTTTTAATGGTTTTGGAATTTCCCTTTACGTTCTTATACGTTGTAAATTTAACGCCATCATACTTATTCAATCCATCCTCGGTAGCAATCCAGATATAATTACGACGATCCTGATAAATGGTATTTATCAAACTGTTCGACAATTCTTTATCGGTAGAATAAAAAGTTCCAATCTGAGAAAAAACTGGTGAAAGTTGTCCTAAAAGAAATAGAAATAATAAGATTATGTTGATTTTTTTCATGAATACGAGAGATAGAAGGTTATATTCGAAAGGCAAAGTTACTAATATAAAACAACATTTATAAAATAAGTACCTTTTTTTAATCAACAACTCCTTGGATGTTACACAGCTGAAAACAAATGTAACGAAATTCTGTAGGTCTAAAGTGTCTTTGTTTACTTACTTTCAATATTAATACATTCGTAACAGTTTGATATTAGGGAGTAATTTACCTGTTATTTGTATTTTACAAAACGATCCTGCATATATGATGGTTTTGTTATTCCATTAGCTTAGGAATAAATTACATAATGAATAAGCTTCTGATTGAATTAAAATTCGTAATAGAAATAATAATAAATAAGTTGTTATCCTCCAACTGTATTCGTTTATATTAAATGCAAAAAAGGAAAAGCAATATGCTTTTCCTTTTTTGCATTTAATATAATGCTAATGCATTATATATTTTATTGGCAGACAAATTTATCGTCCACGTATAATTTGAAACAGAATGGATATTACTGCTAAAACAAGTAATATATGAATAATACTTCCTGCACTGTATGCAAAAAATCCAATAGCCCAAAAGATAACAAGTATTACTGCAATTAAATAAAGTAGATTGCTCATGATTTTAGTTTTTTAAAGATGATTATTAATTGTTTATTTTGAATCTCATTGATTCAATTTTTAAAAGAAAGCTTGATTAAAAAGCTATTGCCATATTGAAATTAACAACCCCGTTTCTTGCATCAGGAACAGTGTAGTCAGATCCTAAAAGGGTTTTAGTCTTGCCTACCTTGGTCATTCCAAGGTTATAGCGTGCACCCATTGTAATATTTCCGACTTCTAACCCTGCGCCTAATACTACTCCGGCATCAATACGGTTATAATCATTTACATTGATGTTTTGTTCAAAGTTGAAAAGATTTACATTACCAACATTCGTCACTTTACCATCAATCATATAAGCAGCATATGGACCAAATTGGACATTCAATAATTTAGTGACATTTACAACACACAAAACGGGAATTTCAAGGTATGTCAGATTGAATTTTGCAGTCCCATCTACAAAAAGATTGTTATATGTGACCTGAGAGCCTTTCGTTGTAACATAAAATTCAGGCTGAATAGCAAGAAAACTTGTTATGGGTAATTTGTTAAATACCCCAAGGTTAAATCCCAACAGCATATCCGAAGTTGAACCATCAGAGGAATTCAGGCTGGATAAATTCAGTCCTCCTTTTATACCAAATTGCATAGATTTAGTTTCCTGAGCCTTAAGGGGCATAAGAGCCATGCTAACAAGTAAAATAGAAACAGAAATAAAAATAATAGGCTTTTTCATATTGATCTTTTTTTGTAAAATATGTATCTATAAATAATAAACAAAGATACGTTGTCTCAAAAACTGTCAGGTTACATAATTTGTGATAAAAATTACATAATTCACACTTTTCTCACTTTGTGATGCCAATTCTAAAAAAGCAGGCTATAAACCTGCTTTCTTAAAAAAATAAGATATTCTTATTTGTTATGTGTATTAGTTAAGTCATTCAGGTTCTTACCAAGTTCATTCAGGTCACGGTTAAAATCACGCTTAAATTTATTCCAGTCGGTATGGATCTTTTCATAATTACCCATTCGGGTCTTAAGATTTTGATTTTTTATCTGCAAGGAGTCAATTCTACGGGCATATACTTCATCAAGTGCAGAACCCGGCTTATTCATTTTTAATTTCAACTTAGCTATGCTCACTTCATTATTTTTAATCTTCAATTCCGATTCCAGTCTGAATGTTTTCAATTCTTCTTCAGTTGCAACATTTTGAGCAACTTTAGATTCATTATTCTGTGCAGCAGTTAGATTCTCCTGAGCATTCTCGGTACGATTACTGGCATTTTCTTTCTTTTGATCATTCGACATGCAACTACATAATAATGCTGTTGTCATAAGCATAGCTGCAAGAGTGAGAGTGGAATTTGATTTTTTCATAATACAAAGGATTAGATTATTTTAGTTACTTGTCATTTATTTAATGAAGAGATATGTTTAGATAGTTTTAGAGCAATATCTTATAAAAATCAGTTAATTAAAGAGGAGAAATAATATCCCGTAATTCGTCTTTTGACTTGCTTAATTTTAGTTGGATCCGTTCTAATATTTCTTCTTTCTTGCCCTCATCAAACATAAAATCATTTTCGTTTAATGCAGCAAATTTTTGTTTGAGTATATCTTTTTGTTCGTCCCAGCTACCATTTAATTCTGTAGAGTCCATGCTATTATCCATTAGTTTTGTGAATTATTTTTCACTACACAAAGTTGCGTATTTTTATACCTTTTTGATTTACACAATTCCTGAAATAACTTACATTATTCACACATTAAGACTAGTTTTGAGAGATCAGTTTCCCGGATTGAATGATTTTATTTTTATCCGACAATTTATAAAAGTAAATTCCGGCATGCAGGCGACTTGTATCGAGGGTTATCGTTTGTTTTGTAACGATTGAATTCATCACTTCTACTCCCTCCATGTTATAAATTTTAAAATCACAATTCAGGTATTTTGAATCATTTTTTAAATTAATGGTTGTATACGAACCAAAAGGATTTGGAGCAACTGTCAGCTCCACTTCCGGGCTGGTGGCATCTAAGCTTTCAACTGCTGTTAAAACGCCCGCATAAGGCATAATTACTGTCGAGGATGCAAGAGTAATAGAACCGGTAGTTGTAAATGCAGCTCCATCAAGCATAACTCCTGATTTCATGGATATGGCACCATTGTTCGAGACAATGATTCCTCTGAAAATACTATGATCGGATAATGTGACGGCACCTTCTATTTTCCAGAACACGTTCTTTGACTGAGCTCCATTCATCAGAATAACCCTTGAGTTGGCCGCAGTGGTAAGAGCCCCGTTAATTTGTATACAGAAAACGGCATTTGCATCACCCACAGCATTTATATAAAGTGTATCGGTAAGCATTGTTGCCGCACTCAGGTGATAGGTTTGGGGAGTCATTATCATATTATGTCCAAACTGGGCAGGATTAAGTAATTCAACATTTACAGGGATTTGATTTAAGTAATTATACATAGTGAGTAAGCTCCCTGTGCACATACTGGTAGCCACATCCGGAATCAGGTGAATCATTCCTTTTACATTCAACGGATCAAACCCGCTAGCTTGTCCGACATTTGTTCCAATATCCCCTGTTACAAACGAAATCCCTGAATTAGTAATAGATCCGTTTGTAGAAAATAGTGCATACGCAGATGTTAAGCCCATTCCCGGAGCCATCATAGAAGTAGATAATTCACCCTGTAAAGCGGGTAAACTATTCCTGGGATTAATGGTTTCATAGATACGTCCAAAACCCGATAACGGGATAAATGTCAGTATAATTAAGGGTATCAGAGTAATTAATTTTGTTTTCATTTGAATATTATTTACGTATGAATAATTTTTAAATACTATGCAAAATTATGTATCAACCGAATAAAAAATGTTACATAAAACAAGATAATAATTGCAAAATTCACGCATTAATTGTTCAAAACAAAAAAAATACCCACTATATTTTACATAGTAGGTATCTGTTTACATTATACTTTGTTATAATTTTATTGTTGTGAAATCAGTTTTCCTGATTGAACCATTTTTCCATTTGATGAAACCTTATAGAAATAGATTCCTGAATGAAGTTGACTGGTTGTAAGCGTTGTTACCGGGTTTGAAATAGTTGTACTGATAACTGCCTGACCCATTTGATTATAGATTTTTAAATCATATATCGTATTTTTCATTTCATCATTTAAGCTTATTGTTGCAAAAGAGCTGAATGGATTGGGTGAAACTGTTACTACTGCATTTGATCTATCAGAGGTTACAGATGGAGCATCTGTCAATGAACAATAAATGGGCATGATAGAAGTTATAGAAGCAGATGTCAAGGCACCTGTTGTGGTAAGCGCCCTACCGTTGAGGACAACACCTGTATTGATAGCACCTAAAGCTCCGTTATTACAAACAATGGTGCCGCAAAAAACGGAATAATTGTTTATGCTTACTGCACCTTCAATTTTCCAATACACATTTTTAGCCTGAGCTCCATTGATTAAAAGAACTTTTGAATAGGTACTGGTGGTTAATGCACCGTTGATCTTAATGATAAATACAGCATTTGGATTCCCTTGGGCATTGAGGTATAATGAATCGGTAAATACGGCTGCTGCCTTCATAATATAGGTATGAGGAGTCAGAACCAGGTTTCGTCCAAATTGTTCAGGATAAAGTAATTCAATATCATCGGGTAAAACATTTAAATAATTATATGCATTCAATAAATCGGCAGCACATTGTGCAGTGGTTCCATCAGGAATCGGGTGAATAGCTCCGCCTACCAACAAAGGATTAAAACCTGTAGTCAAACCTACATTGGTACCGATACTTCCTGTCAGGGTTGAAACTCCTGTATTGGACACAGGACCGTCAGAAGAGAATAATGTAAAACAGGCAGCTGATTTAAGATCCGGTGCAATTGGGCCGCTTAAATATGGACTTCCACAACCTGTTGGTGTATAGGCAAGTCCTCCATCAATGGTAATAGCTCCGGCAGTAGATAGAGCCCGGCCTTCAATTGTATCGCGTGTTGATACAATAATAGCAGCATTGTTAGCTATAATGGTACCTTTCATGAAAACACCTGGAGCCAGACTTACCAGTCCTTCCACTTTCCAGTATACGTTACATGCTAAGGCCCCGTTAATTAAATGAATTTTTGATTCAGCATTCGCTGAGAACGAACCATTTAGTTGAAAGATAAATTCAGCATTCGGATCACCTTTTGCATCCAGTGTAAGGCCTAAGTTCAATGTTGATGCCCCGGTAATGGAATATATACCCGGTACTAAAGTTGCACCATTACCAAGTAAAGAAGCCGGAAAAAAGGTCGGTATTGTGCTGTTTAGTTTATTGTAAGCAATCAATAAATCGGCGGAACATTGTGCACTGGCACCATCCTGGTCGTGCATGACACCATTTACATTGCCAAAACCGGTACTGGATCCGTTGTTTGTACCAACATTACCGGTTAGCTGTGTTATACCGGTATTACTTACCGATCCATTTGTAGAGAAAAGAACAAAATTGGCGGCAGTACCTAAATTAATCGACTGTCCGAAATTTGCATGAGGCATTAAAAACAGAAATGCTGCTGATAATGTAATAAGTAGTTTTGTTTTCATATTATTTTTTTTGTGTCAAATATAGACTTACTTAACACTACAAAGATAAGTTAACCCTAAAGGTCATAAGTTACATAACTTTGGTAATAACTTGCATAATTCACATATCAATATTGAATCTTTAAGCAATTAAAATGAGGCATATACTGGAAATGATACGTATGAAAAAAGCCCGTTGCACTTATGCATCGGGCTTTAATTGTCAGTGAAGTTCTATTGTTGTGAAATCAGTTTTCCCGATTGAACAACTTTATTATTATCCGTTACTTTGTAAAAATAAATTCCGGAACGAATGCTACTGGTTGTAAGAGTTGTTGATTGTTGAGTTACATTCGTATTGAGCACTTCGATCCCCAATGTGTTGTATATTCTTAACTGGTAATTCCCTGTTTTCGTTCCATCATTTAATTGAATGGTTGCAACAGAACGAAAAGGATTTGGAGTTATACTCAGCACTTCAGCTGCAGCTACAACAGAACCAATTCCACTAACAACATCTTTCGGATTAAGAACTGTAACTGCTGAAGTTAAAAAGCTACCGTTTGTTGTCAGAACCCTACCATAGAGTGTAACTCCTGTATTCATCTGAACAGCTCCATTGTTGCAAATAACAGTTCCTCTAAAAACTGAATAATCATTAATATTGACTGCACCATCCACTTTCCAGAATACATTTTTTGCCTGTGTTCCATTGATTAACAGAACTTTTGCATGAGTGCTTGTTGCCAAAGCCCCTGTAATCTGAATCACAAATACAGCATCGGCATTCCCCTGTGCATTCAGGTAAAGTGAATCGGTAAGTACGGTAGAGCCTTTCAATACATATGTATGAGGAGTAAGTACAAGGTTATGTCCAAATTGTGCAGGATAAAGAAGTTCAATGTCCGGTTCAAGGGTATTCAATGAAGCGTATACATTCAGCAAATCAGCTGTACATAAGGCTGTAGAGCCATCAGCAACTGAATGAATGGTTCCCGTTACTGTCAGTGCATCAAAACCAGTTGTCAGTCCTAAATTGCTTCCGACATCACCTTTCACATTCGATATACCACTGTTAGTCAGTGTGCCCTTGGCAGTAAAAAGCGCATAGTTTTCGGTTGTAGCCAATGCAGGTGCTGCAGGGCCAGTCAGATACGGACTTCCGCAGCCAATCGGTGTATAGGCTAAAATATTTGTCACATTAACCGCTCCGTCTATAGCGAGTGCTCTTCCTTCAAGTGATGCACCTGAATTAATGGCAATGGCTGCATTGTTGGCTATTACAGTACCTTTCATGGAAGTTCCTGAAGCCAGGCTAACCAATCCTTCAACTTTCCAGAATACATTACATGCCTTTGCTCCATTGATCAGTTTGACACTTGAGTTGGCAGTTGTAGAGAATGTCCCTTGTATTTGAAAAATAAAAACGGCATTCGGATCATTTTTTGCATCCAGGGTAAGATCTAAGTCGAGAGTTGAATTACCTGCAATGGCATAAACACCGGGATTCAGCGTAGTACCGTTTCCAAGAAGTGGTGCATGAGAATAATTTGACACGGCACTATTCAATTGATTATAGGCTAACAATAAATCGGAAGCACATAATGCAGTTGCGCCATCACTGCTGTGCATTGTTCCGTTCACATTGCCGAAAGCTGTACTTGATCCTGAGTTGGAACCTACATTTCCTGTAAGTTGTGAAAGACCTGTATTTCCAACAGCTCCTACTGACGAAAAGAGAACAAAATTCGCGGCAGTACCCAAATTAATTGACTGTCCGAAATTTGCATTCGGCATTAAGAACAGGAAAGCTGAAGTTAATGTAATAAGTAATTTTGTATTCATTATGATTTATTTTACAATGTGATACTATTTTCACATCGGGACAAAGGTAGTTAAGTTCATATCCGGGAATATTACACAACTTTTCTAAATAGTTGCATTATTCACACGTTTTTAAGAAAGGAAACTTGAATCTTGGTTTTTAAATTCCGTGGCTACTTAAGAGTTCTTTGCGACTTAAACTTTGTGGTTTTAATTTACACTAAGTAATGGGAACAATATAATGTCTTGTTTTATTTCTTCATTTAATATGACCTCTCCCCCTGCCCTCTCCCAATCCCGATAGCTATCGGGAGAGGGTGAT